>JACCDQ011731430.1_pt1 | contig 53756 bp, 72 predicted proteins | sample 7446031 | NCBI WGS metagenome assembly JACCDQ01 (sample SAMN15323442, study PRJNA562643) | freshwater metagenome | isolation source: river surface water | place: USA:Blue River Watershed | collected 2017-08-17
GTTGGACACCTTACCGTTAATCATGCGAAGCTGGTCAGCCTCAGAACAGTAGTAGCGACGAGTGACCCCAGTAGCCGAGGAGTCAAAGACATCCAAGACCTTGCCGCCGTACCACGATTCAATCTCCAAAGAGCAACCGTCTTTAGCGCCCTGCAGGGTGTAGCCACGATCCGAATAAAAGCCCATTTTGTATCTCCAAAAGAATGCCCCCAGACAGAGCCGGGGGCGGGTGTTATGCGTCAGATGTACGAATAGCCGTTGCCGAGCCGCCACCAGAGCCAAACGTTGCGGTCGTCTCAAACGTCTTGATCGGTGACCCACCGCCGTCGCGGACGCGAACGAAGAGAGCACGATTCGTAGAATACACCGCAGAGTAGCTAGCCGAAGTTGCTGTAGCCATCTTGTCAATGTAGGAGATAAATACGTCGTTACCTGCAGAAGCCTGCACAGTGCCGAAGTCTTCATTGCCGTCTACCGTATCGATGGTGAACGTAGAGCCAGTCCACGAAGAGTAGTGGAGCTTACGGAAGACGCCGTTGTTGTCCTCGACACGAATAGTGCCAGTGAGCGGCGTATCGGACGGGATCGCTGTACCTACTACAACGGAGGTAACGTTGTCTGCGGAGAGTCCGCCGCCCGCCAATGCAAACTGAGCCGTGTTGAGCGTACCGCCAGATTCCGGACCGACCAACACATAGTCTTCACCGATGACAAGGCCAGATACCGTGAAGGTCTGGTTGTTCGGCGGGGTGACTTGCGTGTTGGTCAGGTCAAAGACCTTATCGGTAGCCGCAAGATCGCCTGCTTCCAGACCAAAGCCAAATGCACCGATCAAAGCGGAACCGGTAGACACACCGCAGATAACCGAAGGAACGGTGCGCTCAGTCAACGTACCGGAGTAGGTAGCGGTAGCACTGGAGGTGCCGCCCGTGATGACGACGCTGCCCGAAGGTGCAACGCCAGTCAGCAACTGAATCCACATCTTCGTGCCAGCGGTCGTGCTATTGATGGCAAGCATCTGGCCCGTACCTGCCGTCGCACCTGAACCCCAGCTAACCGGCTCAAAGACAGAGAAGGTGCCCGTACGCGGCGTAGTAAGGTTGACTTCATGGGTGATACCCCGGAAGACCTTACCAGAGAGACCGTACAGGGTTTCGGCGCTGTCGTACTTGGTGACGTACTTCATGCGCTCGTAAAACTGGTTGATCGTACAGCCTGCCTTGTCCCACTTAGAGTAGTAGTACTCGGGCGTGCCGTTGGCGTCCACGTCGATGCCGTTGTACCCGGAGAAGGTATTGGTGACATCGGAGAACGGTGCGGAAGTGAGGGAGCCGACCACCGTTGTGTTGTTCAGGTCGTCTGCGTAGGTCAAAGCCAGAACGTTGTTGCCTCGGGCGGTACCGTTGACCTTAAACTCGGAGAAGGTCTTACCCCAGACTCGGGTCATACCGATAATACGACGACCGTCAATGTCGGAGCCCGACGCCCGCACCTTCAACATGAAACGATGCGAGTAGCCGTTGTTCAAGTCGTAGTTCAAGCCTGCGTAGGCTGCACCGTTATTCTGGCTGTTCCAGAAAGGAGAGGCCACGAGCGCGCCGTTCTGCATGATCTGCAGGTTCATGCCCGGTGCCGCAATAACGACTAGCCCGTCCCAGATGTCCGCGCCGCCGTTCTGGATAATGGAACCGTCGTACAAGTGCTCGGAGGCAGTCTGGTCGATGTTGTACGGAGCGTTGAGCGTGATAATGTTATCCGTCGAACGTTCAGACGGGGTGCTGTCAGTGATGTCAAGAAAGTCAGACGTAGACGCAGTGGCTACGGCGTCGTCCGCCAAGTCCTGCAGCCAACGGTGGAATTCGATGACAGAAGCGTAGGAGGAGCCCGCCGCCGTATGTACGGGGCCGGTATAGCGAATATCGCCCGTCTGGGCAATAGTCCAGTGTGCGGCGTTCAGTGGCATTTTAATTCCTTTACTAGCTAGAAATAAGGGTTATGCCTCCGCCCACACCTATCCGAGGGCAAAGCAGGCACAAGCTACAGTGCAGAGGTGCTGCGACATTCTACCAACAAGACCTAGCCGATGGCTACTTCCTTGGACACCGACACGACGCCCGACATGATAGCCGTAACCGTTCCGTCTGGGGCCTCAAGCTCTAGGTCGAATACACCTTTGGTAATGGTGAGGTCTGCCGTCTGGTCTGCGGTCAGCGTAAACGTAATGGTCTTGTCTGTATCGTTGATGACGATCCCGCCCGTCTCCGTAGTCAGCCGGATAATCTCCGTACTGTTGGCGGAGCCGCGCTTGTCCCGAATCACCATCCGGGCGATGTACCCGGCCAGCGGGACGGGCGTGTAGTACTGGACGTAGCCGCCGCTCTGGTAGGCAGAGAACGAAGCCGCATTGACAAGGTTCAGGACAATCGTGTCCGGGTCGACAATGGTGGCTTGCTTGTAGTCGCTCTTGTAGGGGTCTTCGTCAGCCTTCGGCGGGTTGTGTGCCGCGTTGATTTCTTTCATACCCTTGACCGAGGTGACAGCCACGGGCCAGCCTTGCGGAACGCCGTGCCCTACACAGGTGATTCGCGCAGGGGCTTCTGCTGCGATGGCTGTGATCGGCTTGTAGATGATAGGCCCTACTCCCCACCGCACAGTCTGGCGATAGGTGGTGCCTTGCACGATGCTGAGCTTGTCCATCTGTTTCTCCTTTTTGAAATCGATTTCAATTCTACATTACGAGACAGTCACTGTGAACTTGCGTAGCGTGATCTGGCTGGCGGAGTAGAGATACACGTCGAGTGTACCGTCTGCGGTCGGCGCAATATTGTGGACGAAAGGCAGGTCCGTATTGATAGTCCGGATACTGCGGAACATGACGTGGCTGTCGATGTCTGCAGCAAACGCATTATCGGGGTTGATAGTCAGCCTGAATACGCCCTTGGTAGTGCTGCGAACGACAACCGAGATAGCTACGTTCTGCCCGCCCTTCACCTGTATCTTGCCTAGGTAGTACCCACCGCGAATCGTGGTGTCGTACTGATCGTAGGCATTGAGCGCCGTACCTGCTTGCTGAACGTAGTTGTACCGGTGCGCGTAGATGAACCCAGTGCCGTTGGTGATAAACATCGGGCGCTGGTAGTAGTAGTCGTACATCGCTGCCGGGCTGTACAGGCCAATCGTGTACCCCGGCTCCACGCGACAATCGAAACTACACAACTGTGGGTAGCTTGACCCCGTATAGCTTGATGCGTTTATCTCTGTATTGCCTTTCAATCCAGAAAAGATAGATACAAGGCGAGGGCTCGCCGTGACGTAGTTCCCGGAGAACTGGTACGCGTAGTGGGAAGGCCGATGGCGTAGATAGCCACCAGACAACGTACAGCCATAGGCAACAAGTCCGCCAACTGCCGCCTCGGCTACTGACTCATTCGCAACCCACGTAGGTAGAGTCCCACTGTACAGCGTACACCCGACGAGCTTAACCCAACCAAGCGGGTAGTTCGACTTTAGAGTCATGTAGCAGTTCGTAAACACATAACCGTAATGGTCTGGGGTAGTGATCTGTAGCCCAGCCATGTATCCAGTGTATGCGGGGACTTCTAAGCCCACAGACGAGAAGTAGCAGTTGGTGAATGATATTTTACCATTCGGTGATCTGCAGTTTCGCAAGTGCAGGCCGATACCGATACCTACCCCAACCGGTGACGGCGTGGAGAAAGTGGGGTCTACGATCAAGTTAGCGGTGTGGTTGACGATTACGCCCATCTTGCCTGCGCCCGTTGCCGACGTGAATGTACCCTTGAGTGTGACACTAGAATTTGGGTTATTGGCAAGCCCGTCCGTGCTAGACCAGTACTGGTTGACCGTAATGACGCAAGGGCTTGAGTTACTAATGGCGCTGAACCTCTGCGTACCTGCCATACCATCAATCACTACGGTGCCGTAGTAGTTAGTACCTAGGTTGCTTTGCCCGATTAGCGAGCAGATATTACGGAAGGTGATGGTGCCGTAGCTGCGTGCCGTTGGGGCGTTATGGTCGCCAAAGTACATTCCGGGCGTGCTGCCGTTAGCGTTAGCGTACACTGCGCATTTTTCAATCAGGATGTCATACGCCGCCGTTGCCGTATTGGCGTGGAAGTTGCTGGTGACGTAGCGGTTAACAATGTACGAATAGTTAGTCACACCTCTGATCTTAATCGCAGTCAGAATGCGCAGATTGTTCTGCGTGGAGAAGTACGTCCCCGCCATGCTGTCGATTATGTCTATGGTGCCGTACTTCAAAGCATCGCTGGACCACGCGACAGCCGTACTGGCATTTGCCCCACGTCGTACGAGCCGCGCCGTCGTATACACCAAAGAGTCTGTAGCCTCAAAGAACGATAGGGTAAATGAGTTATTTGCTGAGTTTACGGCAATTACCGCAGCGTCAGACCCGTTAGTGACCCCGCCGACGCAGGACATCTTGACCACTAAACTGTTAAGCGTCATGGCGGCGGACGTAGCGTTAGGGAACCCGACCAGACCCTGATGCGTAGAGAAAACACGGTGAAACTCTAGGTAGTCTCCAGTACCGTTTGTGAATTGGAACGCTCCGTAGTTCTGAGGAGGGCCACCTTCGTAGGCTAGATTGGTAAAGCCATCCTGTAGCTCCGTGCTGGTGTTCCAGCCGCCCGTAATCTTGATAGGGTTGCCTGCTGCGCCCGTAAAGCTGTAGAGCCTGCCTGTAGATACCTCGCTGCCTGTCACCAAAGGCCGAGCGGTGTACACCAAGAACACAGAGGCGTTGGCATCACTCTCCAAAGGATAGTACGGGTAGAAGTATGTGTAGAAATTACCGTTCGATATGTCTAGCTGGGTCGCCGTCATTACGTCTTGCGCGGCTAGGTGCGACGAGCTACTGAGGCGGAAATCAACTTTCTGGAATGCCTCTCCGGGCAGCACCATTCCGAATTTACGGTCAACGCCTATGAACATGTTGGTGTACATGGCGACTATGGGGGCGCTAGCGCCAGTGGTAAACCCTAGGCTACCTGAGTAGAGGGCTACGGAGCCAATAGACAGCGAAAGTGTTGTGGGGCTGTCGTAAGTAAAGGCAACGCGGAACGCGTAGCCAGTGGACGCCACGTGGCCGTCTAGCCATATGACAGGAGTAGCCCCTAGAGTGTCGGAGCACAGAGCGACACGAATCCGCGTGCCTCGTGCACCGCCTACCATATTCGTTGTGTTTATTAGCTGGTAGAAAGACTTGTAGATTGACGAGGTGTGCGAGATTGTCTGGTAGCCCAGTAGCACGTTAGCCGGGACGACGGTATTCGTTTTGAGCGTTACGCCGTTCCCGCCACTCGAAGAGTAGGTACTGTTGGCTACCCACCCAGTCGTGTTCGCAAGGATGACTCCTACCCCAGAGGCAAAGTTCTGGTACATGTAACCGCTGGCGAAAGCTAGACTCTGTGAGGTAGTGCTGGTTGTATTGTACGTTGGTGATTTGGCAAACCGTACTTCGTCCCCTGCCACAATAGAGTTGGCAGTAGGTAGGTCCTTCCATGCCTGCGCCCACGACAGTCCAGTGTTCGCGTCGTTACCCGCCCACGGGTCAACATAGTAGATAGTCATAGTTCGGATACTCGGAAGTCGTCAAACCAGATGGATGTCCCGGCATCGCCCGCGTGGGAAATAAACAGGTCAACCATGCCAGACCGCAGCGAGGAGTAGGTAATTGTTACGTTCTGCCACGTGTTTGCTGCGGCGGTGCAAGGTGCGTACTTCTCATCAAAGTCTGCTGGAACAGAGAAGCCTGCCGTACCATGCGGCAGCATAAGCAGTGCGGGTACGCAGCTCGTCGTGGTGCTCCGGCGTAGGTAGACAGAGATGATGACTTGGTGGCCTGAAGAGATAGGTACGCTACCTAGCGGGTGTATGCACGACCATCTGGTGAACGCCCTACGGCGGAGCGTGTTCTTCCACGCAAACGGCCCGGTGACGTAGTTGACTGTATCCTTAGACAAGATGCGGTCACGAGAGTAGCTATTGTGCACCCCAGCGCCGGTAATGGCTACGAGGCTAGAGTCGTCATCGTTATCGTCCGTGGAGGAGTACACGTAGTCTAGCTCATTAGTACTGTTGGTAGCCGTCGTAATGGCGGAGCCCAATACCCACGAACCTCCGTCGAGAATAACGGCGGACCGGCGTAGCCCACGACTATTGTATTGTGAGGTCGACCCGCGACTACCGCCGTGCGGGAGGCCGTTAAACATGGTCCCGTTCGTGGCTGAGATAGTGCAGTTCTTAAAGCGCATCACTCCCTCAGAGTGCATAGTCATGTGGGGCGGGTTTACATAGGTGAGCGTACAGTTACGGAAGTCAACATGGCCCTCGATAGTAGGACAGAACGCCGTACTGTTAACTGTAGACCACGTTTGCCCGGTAAGAGAGGTACTGGTGTAGATGTACAGCGCCCCGCTATCCGGGATGACTTCAAACGATGTCCCTGTAGGTATGCCGTGCGGTAGGATGTTCGTCCAGCCTGCAGGGTACGTGAGGTTCTTAATCTGCACCGCCGAGTTAGCCGCAGCCAGTAGCGTCATCGTAAAGCTAGACGCCTGATATGCAACGTTGGTCAGTGTGGCTTGTTCTATGCGCAGCGGTGGCAGGATTCCGGAGGAGGAAGTCTCAACTAGCGCCCGCTGCGAGCAGTAGCTCTGGTAGCCCACGCTGAAGTCATACGACCACTGTGCCGTGCTGCGGATAATCTCAAGATGGGGCATGACCATTGAAGCCGGTCGCCCGCCGTACCCGCTGTTATACGTTTCACCTATGCGGTCCATGCAGGAATACATACGAGGCCACGAATCGTAGAACTTCATGGCAGGGAAGGTGTATGTCGTGTCGAACTCGTTGACTGGCTTGTAGTAAGTCACCCATACCGGCCCTCCACGGTAGACGTTAAGCGTCCCAGTAGACGACTCTACCAGCGGTGGCAGGAAGGTGGCCGACTGCGCTTGATCCGAAGCTACACCCTGAATACAGTAGATGTTCACAGACCCTTTAACGATGATCGGCAGCGGGACCATGTACGTATTATTGTCAGAGTATCCGTAGCCGTACGGATAGACTGCGCTGTCTTCCAGTGTCCAGTTGTACAAGTTAGCGGCAGGGATAGGCCACTGCCATGCGCCGAACGGTGCGATTGTGCCTTTACACGACTTGAACGATACGTCTCGCAATATAGAGCTCATCGTACCGGTCGACTGGTACATGCACACCGTACGTGACTGGACGTACGGGAAGTTGTAGTTAGAGACGTACCCGTGTGTCTGACGTGCAATTAGCGTGCAGTTCTGGAAGGCAATATGGTGGTTGTCAGAAGGACCGGCAAAGAAGAGCCCGTACAGGTTGGAGTAGCCGTCAATATTCTTGATTAGCAGATTGCTACTGTTGTGGAAACTGAAGAGTGGTACGTTACTCTTACAGTAGTACGAGCCGCTGTAGTAGTATCTGCCGCCCCAAGAGTTGTAGGTGAACGTTGTTCCGTCTACTGTGTCTGTCGCGGTGTTGTACCCGCCCTCGATCACGATTGGCGTACCGAGCACACCGTTCAGCCCGGACAGGTCGAAGCACGCCATGTGACCCGAGTTTGTAGCTAGCAAGGCCGGAGTCAGTGCAACATCGTCAAAAGGAGCCAGCCCGTAGGAAGCGTACCCTGTGACGAAGCCAGTGTACTTCTGTCTGTGCATCGGCGTGATCTTGCGGGCACGAATTGCGCGATTCGCGTTGTACTGTGACGAGTCTTTGCCCAGTACGCTATACATGATGTACGCGGCTAAGCTATTGCTAGAAATCGTGTATCCCTCGGTTACGCTAAACGAAGAGCCTTCGATGGTGTCGAGCATCCACGCAGTGAAATGCCCGTAGTAGTTATTGCTGGCGTACGGCTGTGTGGCTATTAGCTGCTGAACGTACACCGCGCACGCCCACCCCTGCGTACGCGACGACATCTTGATACTCTGCACACCGTCAGGCAATGCGCCTTCGTACGACCACACCATACCGGGGTTGTCATGGAGTGTAACGGGCAAGTCGAGTAGCGATACCGTAGCCGCCGTATCTGAGCACAAGCTCAACGTCCACGTCGGCATCTCAGTAGCGGTACTGTTGGACCCGTACTGTTTGCAGTGAACCTTCATCTCCAACCGACCATATGTGGACAGGTTAGTAGGGAGTGTCACAGCAGCGGTATGGAATAGCTTAGTACCTGCAGCCAGTACTCCTGTATCGATAACACATAGTGCGTAGTTCTGCTCCCCGGTGGTCGGGTAGTCTTGCCGAATGTCCATGCCCGAGCCTGCCGTAACGCCGCTTGTACCGTGCAAGCCTGCCACGGGTCGGGTCATAGATAGGTTTGGGGTCCCGGTGAATATGTAGGTGTCGAGCGGCGAGGTCCAACCCGGCCTACTGCTACCGCTCTGGTATGCAGACCCTTGCAGGTACCAGTTGTTCATTACCGAACCAGTAGCTACCCAATCTGCGGATTTTGCTACCTTGATTACGTCACCCGCCGCAATGCTAGCCGCATTCGCTACCACAGGCGCAAAGCTCTTCCACGCCTGCGCCCACGAGGCCCCAGTGTTCGCGTCGTTACCCGCGATGGGGTCGACGTAGTAGAAGGTAGGATGAACGTAGACGGTCTGTGCGCTGCCGCCAACTTTGAGCCCGCCAGCGCCCACGTAGCTCTTAGTCGGTTTATGGTAACGGGCGTTAGCCGAGCCGCCAACTTTAACCCCGCCACCTCCCGCAAAAGGCATCCGAGAGTAGCGAATCTTAGAGGTGGCGAAGCCTCCGACCTTTAACCCGCCTCCGCCCGTAAACGGCATCTGAGAGTGGCGAATCAGGCTGGTGGCAGTACCGCCAACTTTGAGCCCGCCAGCGCCAACCATGCGTCGACCTACTACGTACTGCGTTACTGCCGCGCCTCCTAGCTTGAGCCCTCCGCTACCGGTATGCGGCATTACCTTTCCGGCAGGCCGAACCCGCAAGACTACTCCGGCACCGCTAACGGCTACGGACGTACCTCCCGGCTGGATCATTAGGTAAGAAGGCGACCCGGACGGGATCGCGTACTTCATACAGAAACCCGCTGCGAGCAACGTGGCGTCCGATCCTAGCGTGCTGGTCTGAGTGAAGAAGATGTCGCCGGTATTGAAGTCAGCCGGGATGTGCCCACTACTATCGTATTCAGTGGGCGCGGTCTGCGTCATTACGTAGTCGTTACCCCATGCACCGGCTATGAAGTACGCGGCACCGGGGTAAGTAGCGCCGAGTACGGTATCTAGGTAGTAGTACGGCGGTACTGTAACGCTACCTACGGTGGCCCACGATAGCGCGTCTCCGGGGGCTACGGCATTCTGATACGCACCACGAAAAGCAAGAATAACCGCTTGGGTAGTGTCGTTGGTGCCTCCGCCTGTCCACGTTACGGTAGGCGCAGTGTCGCTACCTGTAGCGAGCTTGCACCATACCTGCACAGAAGTATCAGTACTGTTGGCGCTAGTGACGAAATGCGTCCATCCGCTGATGGACGAAATGCTTACGCTTACGTACTCTCGTATCGACGTAATCAGGACAAGGAGGTCACCTGCCTGAATACCGGAGGGTAACCCCGGTGTTACGGCTGTGTTGTTCCCTGCCGCGTATGAACCGGCACCTACGTATGTAACGGCCATGCTAGACCCCTATTAGTCTAGGAGGTCTTGCAGCGTAACGTTCAGCGTAACCTTGATCTGGTCGCCAGAAGCCTCAACTACGTACGGTGCGGTGGTGAATCGTTCCGCCCAACGTACTTTATTCGTGGTGTTGCCTGTCAGGTAGTAGCCGTAGACGTCCCCTGCAGCCCCCGTGAACGTGAAGACTACTTCAGGGTAGGCCGCGTTTGCTGGGGCACCTTCAGTAAGGACCCAGTTAGCTGCAGTCAGGGCCACACCCGCGTATCCGCTGCCCGAGAGCTCGGTAAAGGAGGCGAGTGTGTTCGTGTCTGCCAACGTAAGGTTATTGGAGAAAAGGCGTAGAGTTAGCCCCTCGACTGCAGTCTTACCCAGAGCCACACCAAGCCATACAGCTTCGCCTTCGTTTGGGACCATCAAGCCCATGATCTACTCCTTAAACTTTGAATACAGGGATGTTATCGACGCTAATCGCTTTGCCTAGCAAAACGTTTCCCTGAAACCGTACAGTGTCTCCCGGCTTAAACTGCCCCGGAGTGGAAATTGAAAACGATTTCAAACCGCCGCGACTGCGGACGGAGATGCTAGACCCAGTGATAGATACTACCGTGCCGGACTCAACAGTGGAAGAGCTAACCACCATGCTCTTGAGTTCGCGTAGTGGGTTCATAACGGACGCTCCACGTCAAGGACGGTGTAGACCTCTGGGCCCTCTACTACGTGCGAGAGACCCATGATGACGCCTCGCCATACCGGCCCCTGCAGCGAATCCGCCACCTCTACGATCTGGCCCTTGCGGACGCCTGTCCGATACGTGGTCTTGAGGGAGACCTTACGTGCACGTGCCCTACGCTCAATCTCCTGCCTGCCTCGGGCCACAGCAGGCTCTACAGAACTGAGGAGAGGGCTGGTTATCTCCCCTCCGTCAATCGCTCCCTGCCCACGAATGATGATTACGTCAATCACGACGTGTGCCCTGCAACAAAGACGACGATACCGTACTCAGAGAGACCGGGGTCGCTGTGCGTCAGCGTAAGGACGGTGCCCGTGGTGTTGTAAGTAACGCGGGCTATGCCTACTACGTACTCGCCGGTAGCAGGCTCAGGGACGCGAAGCGTGGTCTCCCCTACAACAGACACTACACCGTTATCACGACCGATCCACGAGTAGCTGAAGCCGCTGGTGATCGGGTAGCGCACGGAGGCTTCCGTCTCTCCGGCGAACGTTACGTCTTCCGTCTTGGACACGACTACGCTTGCGCCTGCCCCGAGAGACCCTAGACTTACCTCTTCAGCGTCGATGGTGACGTTAGACGACTTGTAGCGTAGCAGCTTAACCGTGTCACCGGGCATGAACGAAGTCTTGCCACCATTGAGCCCGCCCTCCGCTGCCTCGCGGTCATCTACCTCAACAACCAGTACGCCGGAGGCCCCGTCAGCTTGCGTAAACTGAACAACAATACTCGTGGTTACTGTGCTAGCCATTTGAATCCTCCAGAATAAAGTAAGCGTACGAGCTAGCAGGACCCACGTCTTCGGTGCTGGTTGTTGGCACCCCGCCAGCCTTCGCAGTCAGATGCTTGGCATTGTACCTAACTTTGGCTAGCCCGTAACCCTTGTTCACTGTCGGGTTGACGTTGAGGAGGGTCGAGAACGGCGAGTAAGCAGGCGTACCCATGCTGTCGGTGTACCACTCTACGGACAGCAAAGACTCGATAGGCTTCTGGGTGTTACCGACGCCCTCACTAAACTCAACAAGTTCTTCATGGTACTCAATCTCCTCCCCGATAGGCACCACGTAAGCCGCATTGCCCAAGTGGGAGATAGTGGCAGTATTTCGGTACGGTGACAGGTAAGCTTTGACGATGCCTGTTTGGTACTGCGGGTTGTTCTGCTTCTCGTCCGGCACCCACTCAAGCGAGTCGGAGAAGGCCGAATCCCCTTCCCGGATACGGAAGCGAGTAGCTCCGTCTCGGTACTCCGTCGAGATGGACATAGACAGGTTGTCGTAGTCGTCAGCGTAGTACTGGTCAACAGTTGCGTTGCCTAGGTCGGTCATGGGGTGCGGGTACGGGTAGCGAATGTGCATCTTCCCGTCTGGCTCTCCGTCGACCACGCCACCCGCCGCCTCTACGATCTGAGAGACAACATCAAGCGGAGTCGCCCCTGCTACCTGCAGCCGCCCACCCAAGATAGGCCAGTCTACAATCTCATAATTGAAATCGATTCCAACAAGAGCGCCTACCAATGCAGAGGCGTCTGCTTCCGTGTCTTGAATGAACGTCGTTTCGCTTGCGTACGGTTGCCCCGTGCGGACAACTGCGTTGTCTGCAGAGATGCGCAGGGTAATGTCCGCCGGGCCGGAGCGTGTCATCGACTTGCTGCTGATGACGAAGTTGTATAGCTCGCCGCAGAAGTCTACAACGATAGGGTCGTCTTCCTGCAGGCGGGCAAACGTATCGATGTCCGGGATTGCGCACTCAAAAGCGTAGCCTACGTCCCCTGCGGCGCTATCGATCACACCATCGTCTATCTTAATCTCCTGCCCATCTGCTGTGATGACTTTCACAACATTGTTGGAGAAAATCTGAGAGGTGTAATCCTGCAGCGCGTAGTAGTGAGCCATTGACACGCGGATGGGGTTGCTCTGCAGCAACGCGTAGTCTGCTTGCGCTTGAGTGCGTACGTAGGTGACATCTCCATAGCGCACCTCGTTCTGTGCACTGACGGTGACGTTAACCGTCCACACCGCCTCTGCCTGTGCTGCTACGGAAAGCCCGTACTTCGTCTCGTGCTGGGTAGCCAGAGGCTGCGTATCGATAATTCGGTAGCCTGCTTCGTGTTGCCGCAGTACAGGCAGCATTAGCGCGTACCCGGCCTCCGCCGTGGCGGACACCCGCAGACCGAAAGACGCTTCGTGTTGCTGGGCTACCGGCATCGTGCTCTTAATGGCGTAGCTGGCTTCGTGCTGCTTGGGTGTAATGGGGAGCGCGGGCGCGTACAGCGCAGTGTGTTGCGCGGCTACGCTGTACGTTATAGGAACGGTGTGCTGCGCGGACACGCGACAACCCCACATAGCCTCAAACTGCGAGTTAGCTACCCGTAGTGAGTACCGCACCTCATGGCGTGCCGCTACGTGTGACCACGAGTCATTACTCCACTCTTGGTCTAGTGACGAGATAAGCGCACCGGAGTTATCCCAGTATTGCCCCAACGGTATCTCAAACATTTGTGTCTCCAGTACGGCAAAGTTGTTGCATAGGTACAGCCATATTAAGTTAAGCCTATCCGGGTCGCCGTCGGGTATCAACTCGTACGGTAGCCACCCCTCCTCGATACCCATAAGCGAGTACACTCGGTCGTTGTATGCGCCCCAGTTGTTGATCATGTTGGCGTAGTGTCCGGGGCTGTTATGCCACGACAGCCATGCGTTGTACGCGGTGTTTGGGTAATCCGTAGATGAGGGCACATGGTAGCGCGGCTGTAGCTGGATATTTTCAGATATACCATTAGCGGGCATCAGGTCACCGCGCTGCATGATAGTCTCTGTGCCGTCCGGGAAATCTGGATTCTCATGCTGCCAGATGCGCGTGTAGACCATGTTACCTGCGTGCATCTGGGCTACATCTTTGCGGGTAGTGTACTGCCCGTCTTCGCCCCACGTTTTGTAGCGAGGCATCCCCACCGCGAATCGATCCTGATTCAGATAGACCATAAAATCGTCCATCCACGTAGTGCCTACGTTTAGCCAGTATTGCTGTAGCGGCAGGGCCTCAACAATCGTAATGATTTCTGCATCTAGTGTGACGGAGTTGTAGGTACTGTCGATGGTGACGCCGTACTCGTACACCGTTGACTGCGCCAGCATCCAGCTAAATCGATCAATAAAGGCGGCAGGAAGTACGATCCCCGCTACTACGCTGTCGTACGTAGAGGTCAGTGAGAAGGACCGCTGCAGTACAGTAGTACGGTTGGTTACGGATACCGAAGAGTACCCAGTACCTATGGCTACGCTAAGTTCGTAGTTTGCCGGCGTATGCCAGCAACTATAGCTGAAATAGGACGCTGCCTGCGTCCCGCTGTTAGATAGACTGGTCATTCCTACAACGCTAGCATGGCCTTCGCCTTTAGCGGCGGAGCCGCCGTACGGGCCGCAGACTAGCGAGCTATAGGAAGACCATGACCCTCCCCAGACATACTGGTACCCTTGGAAGCTGCTGGTGATCGTGCCAAGCACGTTTACATACTCACCGTAGAACCCATAAGAGGTGCCTGCTGCCCCACTCCACTTAATCAGATAAAACTGAGAGGTGTCTAGCGGGTCGTACTCGGTGTATATCTGGTTGCCTCCACCCGTAGAGGTGCGGACAGCGGTAACTACTGTCGGGGTGGCTTTGGTGCTCTGTGTAAACGTCATCCGCACAAAGCGCGTCCCCGCCATAAACGCTATTACCCTGTCAGACCCCACAGAGAGGTAGCGGCGATGGTTGTTTGCCGTACCTGTCATTGGATGGAACGCGCCCGACACGCCACTAAACGTCGCTGTGCCCGAGCCACCCAGTAGTCCGGTTAGTACTGGGGTTCCGGAGCTACAGTCCATGCCTCGTATGTACAGGTTCCCACTAACCACGTAAGCCACATAGTAGTAGCCCTCCCCTGCGTCAAAGAACTCTAGGCCGGGGTCTACACTAGCTACAAACTCAATGGTAGGCATGGAGGCCGGTGTCGTAAACGTTTTCGCCGTGTTGTCGAAGAAACAGTAGCGAAAACGAGTAAGCGAATTCATACCGCTGACTTCAGTAGACTGCCACAGCAAGAAGTACGTGCTGCTAGACACCTTCATGGCTCGCATACATGTAGGCGTGCGTACAGAGATCACATAGGCCGGGTCTCGTACCACGTACGTCCCGTCAGTATCCGATGCGTTTAGGAGAACGTTACCGTACGTCCCGGTCCACATGGCGATGACGGTTTGGGTGCCACCGAAATCGTGCTCTATATGCCCGTTGATGTACTCAATGTTCAATGCGCCGCCGCTATCAGTAAGCCCGTTGGCTGTAGTGTATGTGCCGTTCTCCGTACCGTTGATCGTCCCTGAAGCACTCTCGTAAGTGTAGGGGCCTGCGAGAATATTCGACCTACCCCATGTGTCCGCGTAATTAAGAACGTCCCACATGTGGTGTAGATAGTACGAGACACCGTTCGTGGTGGTGTAGTACTGCGCGAACGGGGCCCACTGATAGTCGGTTTTATATCCGTTAATACCGCCGTAGATCGAGGTGTACATAGCGATGTAGTAGCCGCTATTGCCCCCGGAGGACTGGATGAGAGGAGGCCACTGGAATGCCATGACCACCCCTTACATATTGATGTTGAAACTGTACGCCGGAATCTTGAGTACGTCGCCTACCTGAATGCTAGCAGAGGCCGATAGCGGGCCGAACCACCAAATGTTGCCTGCCCCGATAGTCGCAGAGTCAACAAGCGCAGCTTGGTAAATCGTGCCCCACGCGCCTGTAGCAGTAGGGAATGTGAGGTCTACGGTAATCTGCGACTGCCCATTGCTGGGTGCGGAGATGTTGACAAACGGCACAGACTGTCGTGCGTACCCGCCCGTGTTAGGGCATTCATTCGCCGAGGCGATAGTGTTGCTGCGGAGGTAAGTCTCGGACGCCGTGGTGAACAGTGCCACCCAAAGTCCTGCCGGTGCAGTGAAGTCTGTCTGCTTCAGCACCTTGTTCATTACGCCGTGCGCTAGGTAGAGCGAAGGTCCGCCTGCCATTTTGTTCTCCTCAAGAAACAGTTACCGACATATCGAAGTCAACGTACTCGTATGTCGGAACTACTGGGTTAGGCGGGAAAGTCCGCTTCACGTAGAAGGACACCATTTTACCCGGATTGATGTACGGCCACGAGAGACTTGTACCCCAAGACACTTGGGCAAGCAGGTTCGTGCTGTCATAGCGGTCCGCTAGTTGCGGAGCCACGTATTCATCTATACCGTTGCTGCTCTGAACTACGTCAGTTGGGTAGTACATGAAGAACGGCCCTGCGTCCCTCTGCTTAACTATTAACTGCTCCCGAGCCGCCATAGGGTCCGTACAGGGCGTTAGAAACGGCGTACCTGTGAGCGGGCTTAGTAGGCTGAGGGAGTTCATCTTTGAGGACGGAGTACCGTACCGCGACACAGGGTCAAACAGTGAGCCTATGAGCACCGTGGACTGCGGGGCGTTGTCCGTAAAGGACACTGTGATACCAGATGCGTTGCTTACACTTTCGTTTATCAGGTAGACGCACCGGTATTCGGTAACTCCGTTGGTAAGCTCCGTGGCGGATGGGCTCCCGAAGAGCGACCCTTGCGCTTCCGCGATAGGGATACTTGCAGTGAAGTCAGACGAAGGCAAACTACTGTAGGTCACACTAAGCCGTAGGAACCCGCTAAGTGTCGACCCGACTGTGTAGAAGCCGGACTCTGTAGCGGTAGCCTCACTACTGTACCCATCTGGAGATAGCCACGTAAACGTTTTTGTGGCGGCGATATACGATAGCGTGCCCGTGCCTGCGGCGTTTCTCGCAGCGTGGACTATCTGAACTCCGGGCTGCGCTAGCTGGGTATAGGTTTGACTGCTAAGGTAACGCTCAGCGGCGAACGATGCCTGCCCTCCAATACTCAGTGAGGGTGACGTGTTCGTCTGCCCTCCGGAGTAGATAAAAGCGAAGCCGGGAAAAATTCGCGCCATTTGAAATCGATTTCAATTAGACGCTGACAGCAACGGCAATGGTCGACTGGTTGCCAACGATGTCGCCTACCGTATTAGCCGGTACAGTCCTACGCTCCCAGAAAGCAATCGCCTGTCCGGGGGCCAGCGTACCGATAATCAAACCTGTGTTGTACGAAAGGGGGCGAGAGAAGGTGACACCTGCCGGGGCGTCCGTCTCTACAGCAATCGTCGTAGCTACGCCGGTAGTGCTGCCGTTTCCTGCACCTGCGGGGTCTAAGCCGATGTCTAACTCATCTGGCCCGGTAGTTAGTTGCTTAATCCACACCCGCGCATCGTTGACCGTAACCGTACCTGCATTCTTAATGTACAGGCAACGGTACTCGACGCTCCCGATAAGCGAGTTAATAGGCGTGACAGAATCAAATACGTTAGCGGAGGCGCGGATGACCGTGATCGAATCCTGCTTGTATATAGTCGGCATAGAGGCATAGACGATCTGTACGGTCAATGTGCCGTCCGACCCACCAACTACGTACGTGCCGTCTGCCGTGATGCCGCCCATGTTGTAGATATACGCGCTGCCCGGTGGTTGCCACGAGAGCGTGTTGGACGATGGAGACCACCCTAAGAGGCCAACGCCTTGTGCGTTGTTTACAGCCGCCGTGATGGTAAGACCTGTGACATTGACCGGTGTGCTCACGTTTTGCGAGGTCACGGCAACGCTAGACATTACACCACCAAGGCTGGCCGTAGCCATCGCGTTTGCTGCGCCGCCCGAATACAAATATTTAATGTCGCTTACACTGAAGGGCATAATGCCTCCTAACAAGACCCAACTGGGTAAAATTTAGTGCCGTACCCGACTAACCCCGCAGGGTCTCCGGCTGGTTTCGTGTCAGATACTACCACGTACTGCCCCTCGTTCTCCACGTCTGGGACCTCCAAGCTATAGGCCAGCGTCTGCTGCTCCGTGACTACACCATTACCTTTGCACGCATTTTTGCTGCTGTAGAACAGCTTGGGTATCGTAGGCCAATCGGCAGCGTAGTCGCCAGTACCCTCATTATCGTAAAACGATTTCGAGCCCGGTTCCTGAATCTGCCCAGACTCGTTCCCGGAAGGCCACGCACCTTGGTAGGTGGTGCGGCTCAGCGTCTCGTTAAACGTTTCGCTCCACGAGTCCATCTCTGCGATAGGCCAGCCAAAACTAGAGTTAGCGTTCTTTGTCTTCTTTGTAGAGCGCTTGTCCTCGCCGCTGGTGTTAGCGTTCGTATACAGCGTGTCCTTGTGCTTCTCCGTCTGATTGACCATATTGGATTCTTGATCCTGCCACAGACCATACTTGTGTAGATCGTAGGCAAAGAAAGCCAAGTCACGAATGTCGCAAAAGCCGCGCATCCATCGCGTGTAAAACTGATAGTAGTACAGGTACGGGTTGTCATCTTGCCGTGGATTCCCTGCCCACTCATCGCTTGTGCCAGAATCGTAGTAGTGGACTTCCACGTAGTTTGACTCCGGGTTGCTTTCCGGTCCGAAGTACAGCGTGATCTTTTCGTACACGTAAATCCATGTAGTGCGCTCGTGGTCGGCAGGCTCAGGTATGTACTCCTGATCTAGGAAGTTGTACTCGATATAGTCCAGTATGCGCGGTCCGTAACGCAAGTCTTTGTTGGAGATGTTCTTATCATTGCCTAGGTAGCTAATGATGTACTCCTGCGGGTCCGTCCCCTTGGTGTAGTAGCCTTCCTGCCTGCGAGATATTTGGTACTTCACCTTCCCGTAGTGCAGTTCGTCGTCAACGTAGTCACACATTACATACTGCGAACCGTCGAGCTTAATCTCCACCTTTACATGGTCTTCCTGCCAGCTATGCGGATACCCTTCTCGGTCAGCTTCTTGGTTGTACGTCGGATGCTCTTTCGTGTGCTTCTCTGAGTACTGCATAGGCTCTAGGTTGCCTAGGTTATTGCAGGATACGGACGACTCGGACACTGACGCTTGGTAGCGCAGGAACTGGTCCTCCGTCACATCGCTATTGCCGTTGTTGAACGTTTTGCTGTTCCGGCGCATACACGCCGCCGCCGTGCCGGACTTATTGAAGAACCACGGTGTCTCGGGCGGGTACGCTTCTTCCTGCCTACTGAACGTCCCCATGAGCATCCAGCCGTAGGGCTCCTCAGCAGCGTCGTACATACGCATCTCTTTCTCACGAACAGCGTCAGAAAGATTGAACGGGGTTTTGACTCTGTAGTTCCAGCGTTTCCGATAGAACTTATCCATACCGTCCTGATACACCGCTACGATGATGAACGTCTCCTCCGCCGTCTTTTGCGTGATGGGGTCGTAGAAGTTCATCTTGCGCATACACGCGCCGAGTACAGGTCCGGGAGCGATAGCCGCGTAGTTCCCTAGATAATAAATCTCATTGTGCTCTGGGCTATTCCCGTAATCAAAACCCTCTTCGCGGAAGTAGCGCAGCTTCGGCCCGTTGTAGCTGAGTACGTGCCTGCCCATACTCTGCTTCTGTGAGTTACGGTCCGGACCCCACCATGTAATATTTCCCGCCTTCTGGAAGTACTTGGAGGAAATGGCTTTGTACGTGCCACCTTTCGAGCGGAGGAGACAGCGCTCCAGCGGCCCGCCCGGTGTTCCGGGAGTGATGGGTGTCGGCGGTTCGGTAGAGGTATCGAGGCGGGGTTCGCCCCAGCCGCTAGGGGCAGCGTCAGACGTAGGCTTGAGGTAGATTCCTTTTCCGTCTGGTGAGCTATACCCCATCGGCACTGAAAGAGGGGTGAGCAGCATGGCTATGACTTAGGCTGTGATGGTTGCGCGGCAAGGTCCGCTTGGAACTGCGCCTTAGCGGCGGCACCCAGTTGCTTGCGTGTGGCATCTAGTGCTGAATTGGGTATGGTGGTCTGGATCAGCGGTACGGTACTTGTCCCGGAGGCTGCGCGTATCTGCACACCGTCTCGTTCGATAGGCCCGCCACGCTTGCGGCTAGAGTCCATCGGTGACTCTACCTCAAACTCCATGAGGATCATCTCTGCTTTCGAGTTGACCATGAACACGGCGTGTACGCACTGCAAGTCAAGCTGTGCGCCACCGTAGGTATCGGGGACTTGCCCTGACTGAAAGATACCTTCATCGGTGACTGAAACATTCGACACTACTCTTTCGTACTCGAAATACCGGTTGTACAGTAAGAGAGCGTCTGAGGGAGTACCCTTGTCTGCGGCTTTACGTGTCACAGTACGCCTTTCCTAGCTGGTGGTTCGATCTGCAGATGGCCGATGCGCCCGTCCGCCGCAACTGCTAGAACCATCGCAGGGGCGTACCATTTAAGCGTTTCGTCCCAGTTAAAGAGAACGTCGTACAGGTAGTACTCAGAGGTGTACTGGGCCTGTGCGAATGTGTAGCACGGAATAGTGTTGCTACCTGCTGAGGTGACAACCACTATCTCATCGTCGCGTACCTTACGTGCGCCTTGCGAAACCTCGTAAGTGTTACGGCTCTTCCACTCTACCTCGTTGACCCAACCGCCCGGACCGACAAAGGCCACACTGATGTTTTCGTTGAACAGCGATAGTGCGTTGGTGCTTGCCGTCGTGATGGCTACTGCACCGCTGGGCGGGTAGTCTAGGTTAACCGACTGGCTACCGCTGAAAGTCAGCGACTGCAGTACAGGCTTATTCCCGGAGCCTACAACTTGCGCTCCGACTGCACAGTTTACGCCGTAGAGGGTGACGCCGACCTTTGGATACACACGGACGCGGCAACCACAGTACAATGACACAGCCTGAGTGCCGATAGTGATGGTCTGCGGCTGAAGCGTAAAGCCCATCGGCACCGTAGAGGCGTTGAAGTACTGCGGGTAGAGGCCGGGAGGGACAATCGCGTCTGTCTCTATCTTGATGCCTACAGGGTCATAGTCGCTAAACTGAATCGTGTTGGCGTAGCCGTTCTCCGCTTGACTGCACGGAGGGCCTGCGACTTCCATAGAGGAGGTCTCCCACCCGTCCGCCTCTGCGACTAGGAATGCCGGGTCGTATGTCGGTGTGGCCGGTGTGGCGGTGTCTCCCGCTTCCTCGCCCTGTGTCTGCGTATTGGCGGCAGCGCATGGCGAATCGCCGTGTGTCACTAAGTACCGGTCAAAGTAGGTTCGGTACGTCACCTTGACGATGCCATGCGCCTCGCTTTTGTCGAGCACCAATGAATTGCTGGCAGCGTCGTACGCGACAGCCGGGGTTGACTTGAAGAACCGCTTATCAGATATGGCTACCGCCCCCGTAGGGAAGTAGCGAAGCCCGCCAGAGGACGAGCCGGAAAACGAGATGTAGTCTGTAACGTCTTCGGGTACGCCGGTCGCCGCTTTCGTGGCACCACCCATCACCGGGGTGACTACAGCGTTGGCTGACGAAGGGTACACCCGTACGTAGGATGTACCCTTGGTCTTCACTAGCGTAGGGTCACTGTCTGTCTCCATGACGAGACGCCTGCCCGCATTTGCTCCGAAGTCTACGGACGCGGATGTCTGGAGAGTACGTGCCATGACCCTATTCCCGGTTATGCGGATTCGCCATCGACACCGACGATTACCTTATCGCCGGAGAGAGACGCAGCACCTGCCGGGACCACGCGTTTGTACCAGATGGGGATCGCTGCAGGGTGCGTCGTGAACGTCATCGACGTACCGGTCTGCGGGCTAGACCAGCCGAGACGGTTAATCGTGAAATACGGCTTACCCGAGAACGAAGGGTTGGTGGGTGCTGCGTCACTGGTGACGTTGAACGTACCGAGCGAACCTACGGTGTCCCCAACAATCGTGAACTGAGATGCGGACGAGAAAGTCACGGTCCAGTTCTGCTCGATAGAGCCAATGTTATCTGCGAGGATCGGGTAGGTTCCGCTGTTGTAGGAGCCGCCGCCTGCGACTACCGGGGTCGTAGCCGAAGCAACTACGTCACCAACAGAGATGACCGACGAGACGTAAGAGTTAGTACCGCTGTACGCGTAGGTCAGTCCCTCAGAGAGCGTGAGGGTGATGACGTTACCTGAGACGCTGGGTGCGCCAGAGATAGTGCGGTACTCCTCCGTGCCGGACACGTCGTCAACGCTGGCTTTGTTGGAGATGCGGATCGTCATGCCGTTGGCGAAGATCGGGGCAGTAGCCCAGCTTTCCACCAAGACGGCGATAGACGTAGCGCCTGCCGACGCGTCTGCGTTCAGCTTGCCTGCGCCGTACAGTTGAGCCGGGGTTCCAATACCAGATTGGGTATCGGTCTGCGTGCCGGGGAAGATCGTCACGTAGTCATCGCCGGGGGTAGGCTGGAGGACAAAGACCTTAGACGCAATCAACGTCAAGTCAGCATCGTTAGCCACGTGGATGAATGCTTTGCGGTACTTGGTAGAGCCTGCCGTGCGTTCGGCTTGAGGAACGTCCGGGAACAGGTTGTTCTTAACGCCGGACGTGATAGCAGTAGCCGACATCCGACCACCGTTCGTGCCTGCGTCACTAGATTCTGCAGGCTTACGCCATACCAACTCGGAAGCGACAATACTCATGGTATCTCCTTAAACAGTGATGAGCTTCAATGTAATGGTGAAATAGTCTCCGGCTTCCGCCAAAGTCCGTGGGATCAGTGGCGTAGCGTCAAACGCCGGAGGATCGTCATGCCGGAACATTACGCTATGCTGAATCGAGCCTAAGTCTAGCAGATATTGCGCCCCGGCGACACTAGCCAAGGCTCGCAACTGCTCTACGACGGCCAGCGTCTGCCAGCCTTGGTCTTCTCGTGACTCAAGGGTGATCGGTATGCCCTTGTGTAATGACGCTGTGTAGATAATAGGTGCTCCGCCTAGTGTGCGCCGAACCTGCTGTGCTACGTTGGCGTCCGCCCAGCGGTCGGTCCATACAAGACCGCCGCGCAGCGTTACGTCGCTTAGTGTGATTGCCATTACCGACCTTTCTCAAATTGACGCAGGATACCGACGAGCGATTTTGCCTGCTGACGTTCTGCTTGGATAGTGGCGCGTTGTCCGCCAGAAGAGATATTGATGTCCATCATGTCTCGGGTGCCTTCGCCGCCCATCGAAGATTTGAAATCGTTTGCAATTCCCGCAAAGGCAGTCGCGGTATCCGCGCCGACAAATCCACCTGTCGCAAACTGCGGCATCTGCAGTCCCTTGAGGAAGTTTAGCGAATACCCGCCACGTGCCGCCTTCTGCAAACCTTCAAAGAACTGCGGGCCAAAGCGAGAGGTAGTCAAGGCGTCCATGACGTACTCGCCATGTGACAGACGAGCAAGGATACTGTCGCTGGTCCCTGTACCCGGCCCGGTAACGCGACCGCCTATAGCGAACTTGCGGATGCTGCCAGCAAGAGCGGCGACCTCTCCGATAAGCCCACCTCGCGCTCTCGCTTCCGGGTAGGTGACAGTCATCTGCCCGTTTGCTCCGCTGATTTTCTTAATCTCAATCTCGCCTTCCAGCTTCGGCTTCACGTTCTCCTGAATCTGCGTCTTCATACCATTCAGAGATTCGAGGGACGCCGCCACGGCAATAGGCGTGGCTGCAGTATCTGTTCCGAGACTGCCACGTAGAGCCGCCGCAATGTTATTTTTGGTAGCCTGTTGGTCGATGCTGAGGGCAATCTGCGCTTTATCTCCCACAGCGGTAACGGCTGCAGTGATGCTGTCTGTAAGTGCAGTGACATCCGGGGCCTTGATGCTCCCCGGTACAGCCAGCCCCTGCTGCAGAATAGTTTGCAGCTTCTCCGTGCCGGCGATGTAGTTCGCGTTCTGCGCGACAAGCGAGGCGTATTTATCCCTCAGTGCGTCAAGTTCCGGCCCTACCTTGCCTGAGAGTCCAGAGAACGCCTGACGGGCCGCTTCAATTTCCTTAGTGAGCGACCCAGACGTTGCACTGAAGTCGGTAGCGAGTTTCCTAAACACAGGCTCAATCTTATCCGCACCTTCTACGCCAACTTTACCAATGGTATCTGCAACAGACGTGATAGATGCTTTGACCTTCTCAATCTGCGCAGGGTCTACCACCATCTGCCCGCCGATGGGCTCCGTATTGGCAAGACGCTCACCGGCAGACTCAAGCTGGCCGTACAGCGCCTTCATCTTCTCTAGGCCAGCGTTGCGCGTCTCAATAGCGCCTGCTTTCTTCTCAAGAGAGGCGGAGGGGTCAGCGAGAACCTTATTCGACTCCTCAACACGCTTTTTGTAGTACTCGATTTTCTTGATGAGTTCGTCAAACGCCTTAATCTCATCCTGCACGCCACGCTTGGCTTTGCTCAAGTTCAGGCGGTCTTGCTCCTTATCTCTGAGCTTGCCGTACTTCTCGTCCAGTTCAAATAGAGCCTGTTGCTCCATTGCGTACATCTGTTGCTTCTGCGCAGAGACACGAACGCCGCCCGCCTCAAGTTCGGCAAAGCGATTCTTCTCGGCAGAGAACATCTGTTCCAGAAGAGCACGCTCCATGTCGTACTCGGTCTGGATGTTCTTCATACGCTGGCGAGACTCGGCATCATCCTTGCGGTCAGCAGTCTGGCGTGCTGCCTTGTCTTTACCGCTAGCGTAAGACTGGTCAATCTTTGTGATGGCGACTTGCGCCTGCTTAGCTAGGCGCTCTACGTCAGCGATAGCGGTCGTTGCGGCGTTCTTCGCACGTTCGGCGGCGAGCGTAGCGTTCTTCGCCCACGAGTCGTACATGTCCTTGACTTTAGTCTTCACGGCTACAATAGACGCGGCGCTGATAAGGCTATCTGCTTTGACCTCGGGGACGCCTAGGCCCTTGAACGCCTCTTTCGGGAGGGTCTGTGCAGCGTTGACCATAGATGCGAGTGCGCGGGTCATGGCTTCCGGGTTCTTACTATCGAACGTGGCAAGGAACTCACGAATTTGCGTACGCGAGCGGCCCAGCTTTTCCACCTCAGTGCGTACTCCTTCAGTGGCCTTTGCTGCTTGCTCTGCTTTATCTTTAGCTAAGGCGTAATCTTGCTCAAGTTGCACAACACTCGACTCAGAACGTCCCTTAGTGTCCTTCTGCTCTTTCAGCTTGCGATCAGCCTCCGCTAGCTCTTCTGCTGCCTTACGCTGAGCCAGTAGCGCCTCGACGTACTTGACCATCGGGGCCGTGTCGTTATTGCTTGAGGTGAATAGGTCTTTGGCCTCTTTAGCACTAAACAGCGAAGCGATAAGGTTCTCGGCTGCCTGTTGAAGACCCTTGAACGGGTCGCTAGTCGTGCCACCGACATCTGCGAGTTGCTTCTCGAATACGGCAGTCGCTTCCTTGAGCTTCGTGACACGCGCTGCAGCTTCGTCGGCGTCACGCTCCAAACCTGCCCACGAAGACAGGCGGGCACGGTCAAAGGATTTACGTGCGGCCTCTAGGTCTTTCTGTGCTTTGGTGACTGCATTCTTGTCTCCGCCAGAGGTGGTGCGGGCACGCTCAACTGCCGCTTCTGCGTCAGCTACCGCCTGAATAGTGCGGGAGTATCGGGACTTTGCCGCCCCCAGCTTCTTCGTAAGCTCCTCGGACTCTTTCTCGGCACGGCTCAACTGCTCTGTCGTCTTAGCGTAAGCGGTCGCCGCCACTTCAGCCCTGCTGTACCCGGTAACCAGTGCATCGAGGTAGTCTTTCTGTGCCTGCCCTGCCTTGCCGGGGTCAGCCGCGTTAAACTTCAAGTCCTGCTGTGCAGCTATGGGTGCGTTAGATAGAAGCGCGAGATTTGCCTTCTGCTGGTCACCAAACTTAGCTGCCTCCTCCCGCGCTAGGGCCATCTTATCAGCCAGCTTCTCTGCGGCCTGCGCCGTCGCCTCAAGTTGTGCTTTTGGCTTTAGGAAGTCGGGAATCTGCTCATCGGTGAAGCCCAGCCACTTACCTACCTTGACGATCTTCTCCGCCAGCTTGTCCCATAGACCAAGCATCTCAAGAATCTCTTTCGCCATCATGGCAAAGAAGATAAAGCCTACGGCCCGCGACAACAGACCCGCTACGAGACGGACAGTACTAGCGAGGATGCGGAAGCCACCGGTAAGAACGACAAGTGCCTTGCCCGTCTTGGTTGCGGCGTCATTGAACTTGTCGCCAAAGCCTTCTACACCGAAAGCCTTAGCGAGCGCCCCTCCTGCGGAAGCAGCTACGGCTCCGAGGGCAGCGGTAAAGCCAGTGACGAAGCTACGGCCTGCTGAGGCACCTGCGGCACCTGCCGGAGCTACGACGGCACCCAACGCAGTTACAAAAGCCGTCAGTACGGAACCGCCAGACGCCACCGCTAAGCCAAACTCAGTCTTGAACGCTGTCGCCGCGTTTCTTGCTGCCGTAGCGATACCGCTAAGCTGCGGGCGGAACGGGATAGTCATGCGGTCAAGCTGGTCGCCTGCGCGGTTCTGGATGCGCTGCCCCATCGCAATCTGGTTGTTCAGGGCAGTAACGGCGGCTTGGTTATTCCGGATAGCGAGAAGCATCCGCTCAAGGCTAACAATCTGTGAGCGGTAGCCTGCAGCGGCACGGTTGTTCCCTGCTGCTATTGCGTTGTTGTAGTTCGTGGTGTATTGCGCGAGACGATTCTGTGCGTCAGCAATGGACGTGATGTACGACGGCAGCGCGGCCAGACTGCTACTGAGTGCCTGCTGCGCTGCGGGGAGCGCCGCCCTAGCACGAGATTCAATGTTTGCCGCCTTCTGCTTTGCGTCAGCGAGCTTATTGGTCGCCGCGATGTACCCGTCAATCTGCTTAGTGGCGGCTTCAGTAGCTTTTGCTACCCAGCCTCCCTGCAGCTTGTTACGCGCATCGCTTTGCGCCTGCGCCTCGGCTAGTGCAAGTTCGGCTTCGCTGACGCCGAGTAGCGCTTTACGCAGCGCCGTCAGCCCCGGAATAGCAGAAGCGGCGGACCCGCCCATCATCTGCATCAGGGTGATAAACCCCTTGAATGCAGTCATGGCGAGGAGGAGACCGGAAATACGTAGCACACTGCCCCAATCTACGGATACCGCGCCTTCCGTGAACGTGCGAATGTAGGCGAAGGCGTCACCAATACGACGAACAGCGGATACGATGTCTTGTGCGGCGACCTGCAACTGCTGCGCTGCATTACCTGACTGCAGGCTATCGGAGAGCCCGCGTAGCGAGTCCGTTAAAGGCCCGAGAAGCTGCCCGCCTACCGTGTTGACGAGTGATACCAGATTATTCTGAAACCGGTTCCACTGAGCAATCAAACCGGCAAGCGTAGTTTCCTGTTCCTTTACGGCAGAGTCTGCGGATAGGAAGGCTTGCTGTGCTTTGGTGTTCAGTCGGTCAAGTACGTTAGCTTGTACCGCCGCCGACTTCAGGGCGTCTACCCGCTGCTGCTCTGCGGCGATCTGCTCTTCGGTGGCATTTGCTCCTGCTGCCTTGGCGGCGGACAGTGAACGCTCCGCGTCAGCCAGAGCGTCTTGGACCTTAGCCTGCCGAAGCTGTTGCTGCTGCAGCTTGGTTACCGCCTCAAAGAGTCGACCTTCACCGGTCAACTGCGACTTTACCTGCGCCGCCTGCTCTGTGCCTAGCTGGTTGAGACCAGTGACGTACGCCTTGAGTGCCGAGAGGCCGTCTTTCTCTACCAGCCGAATCCACTCCTCAGTAGAGTAGCGCATCAGCTTGGTGCCGCCGTCTACGTCTTCGACCGCCTTGACAGCCACGTTAGCGAACGCCGAAGCATTCGACTTCATGTCAGCAAAAATCTTGGTGATCGTCGTGCCAGCCGTCTCCGCCGTCAGACCCAAGTCGATCATGGACGCGGATAGCGCAGCGGCTGCGGGGATGTCTACCGACCCGCCCAAGTTACCGATACGGCGTACCACGTCAAACAACTGCGTGGCGGTAGCGGTAGAGGAGTTGGAGACTTCGTTCAGTGCGGAGATGAGGTTCTTGTACTCACTCGCCGGAACGTTGAAGATGTTGATGAGCTTGCCGATAGAGTCGACAGCTTCTTCCGCCGGAATGTCGAGAGCGGTGATAGCTACACCGATCTGCTTGGTGAACTCCAGCAAAGCGGAGACGTTGTTCTCGCCAATACCAAGCTGCCCGCCGAGCGTGGCGATCTTGGCAAAGTCTACTGCAGAGATATTCGATTGCTTGGATAGCTCGTCTAGTCCGTCCCGCAACTCACCGATCTGGTCTCGGGTGTAGTTGGTGGTCTTCGCCGCGTTGAGCAATTCCTTCTGGAAGTTTGCGGCAGAGACTACGGGGAAACCGATAGTGGATAAGGTAGTAAGGGCCGCGCTAACGGCCCCTACAAAACGGATCACACCAGATTCGATCTTCTTTAGCTCACCGGACAGGTTATCCTGCCCGTTGATACTGACATTTAAGCTAGCGTCTGCCATCTTTCTCTCCTAGGTACTGCGTCTCTAGCCCCTCCACGTATTCCTTCATTTTGCTACCGGAAGAGAACAGGCTGGCTACAGAGGCTGTGGTATCCGCAATATACCCTAACCGCTCTTTCGCCTCAAGGCGAAGGGCCGTGGACAGGTATAGATTGAATACGTCTAGGGGAAGATTATAGATGGTGTCTAGGGGGATGCCGGACTTGGTTAGGGTCAGTATCCCCTCTAGTAGCTGGTCTCCCGACCGATCCTTTTTTAGCTTGCCGCGCCGCCGAGCAGTTGAAGGTTCGGGAGTACCTTCTTCGTAAAAAAATCCTTGTTGAGCGCGATGACCGCCTGAATCACGAGGACGCTTTCGTCGGTGTCCATGTCCAGCAACTCATCCATCTCAAGGGTAGAGTGTGCGACAACGATACCCATTACCTCATCGTAGTGTTTTGAAATCAATTTCAAAATCATCGCTGGGCTACCCAAGTCAACGCTGGGTAGATTCCCGGCATCCAGCTTGAGGTCTTCCAGTACGCGACTGAGAAGGTCCGTCACCGGCTTCATCGTGCGCAACGTGATCTTGCGAATTCCGACTTCCTTGCCGAGCACCGGGAGGGTGATGGACTGCTTGTCGAAGAGTTGAGCCAAAACTGCGTTCGTGTCACTCATGTTACTGCTCCTTTTACCGTTACCGTGGGATCACTTCTTGTTGCCGCGTGCTTTCATCTTGCGAGCGTATGCACCGTGGACAGACTCGATTGTAACATCTTCGATAGTGGGTGGAGGAGACGGTAAGGGCTGCACCCGTACCTCTTGCACCGCGTTGTGTTGCTTGAGGTAATTGAATTGTTCCTCCGTGATAGTCATGTCATCGCCGGGGAGATACACCGTGCCGCCGACTTCGCAGCGACTGGTTGCGGTTGCTCGTTTCATATTGACCTCCAAAAAAGAAGGCCCCCGAAGGGGCCTACTTGACTACTGCGCGGTGCGGTTAGGCCCCAACGTTGACTTGGCGGAAGAACTTGCTGTCGCCGGGTTGCAGCGTGTCGGCAAGGATGGAACCAGCCATAGCGACCGAGCCCAGTTCTTCGTTGATGAGGCCGTAGCCAGTCATCGGGTCGAACTGTGCCTTGAACAGGTCAACGATGACGGTAGAGCCGTCAACAGTGTTGATACCTTCAAAGCGCAACCAACGTTCCGGTGCAGAAGCAGAGGTGAAGGCATCGACCTTCACGTAGCCTGCGTAGGTGTAGGTCACTTGGATGTCCACACCAGCGCCAACGGCAGCGGCTGCAGCGGTAGCGATGTCGCCGCCTGCAACGATGATGATGTTGCCGTTCTGCGCGTCAACGGTGTAGTCGTCGTTCAGAACGTAGGTCGTGGTGCCTGCAGCGTCCTTGACGACAACAGAGGTGACCTTCGGGTGAGCCAACGGGAAGCGCATACCGCCGACGACCGTCTTCGGGATAGAGAGGACTTCCGGGGTGGTAGAGACCGTGCCGCCAGCGACGGTAGCCTTGGTGCCCCACAGAGCCAGCGCCAGATTGTCCAGAGACAAGTTTTCCAGCGTGAACTCAAACGTACCCTTCTTCTCCTGAACGATGGTCAAGTCGATCAGGCGGGAACCGGTTTCCGATTCCTTGTGCTCCAACTTGGTCGTCTCGATGTTGAGGGTCAGTTCCGGTACGTTGCCGACCGGGATAAAGCCTTTCGGTTTGCCAGCAGTATCGCGCTCAGCGATGTAGAGGCTACCTTGGCCGGAGTAGTAGTAATTCGCCATTTGCAAAGCTCCTTAGAGATTGTTGAAGTTACCGACGATAGGCAGTGTCGTCTGCCACACTTGAGAGTAGAAGACCACACCATCACCTGACGCATCTGGTTCCGGCCTCTCACCAACGAACCGCCACGGCCTTGAGTTAACACCTTTGAGTCCTAATACCACGGCCCTGACTTGATCCAAAAGCTCAAATGCTTGCTGTTTCGTGTCGTCCTGCCCAGTATAGCGATATTGTACAGCAATAACAATCACGAACTGGACGGTGACAAGAGAAGCGCTATGGGCTTTTGTAGTGGCAGTGGCGTCATTGCCTCCCGCCAATTCTGCGCCGTCGTACGCAACGCCTACAGCGGGTAGGGTCTGTGCGGCGGCTTTATCCGAGAAGTCGGACATGTCGAAAATGGAAAACCCGCTCTCCGAGAAGACGGGCACATTCTTTACTGCATCGATAAGCTCAGCTTCAAGCTGGGCAATGGTAGCAAGGCTCATACCTAGACTCCTTGAACGGCTCTACGGAGTTCCCTGCGTAGTAGCTCACTGACTGATCGGACATCGGAGGCCCCTATTCCGATAAACCGACGCTGCGGTACGTGGCCGTTACCTAGCTGGTGTGCGCGACCATAGACGGCTGTGTCTACTGTACGCGAGCCGCCCCGCGAGAAACGCTCTGTGTAGCGACGTGACTTGATGCCGATGCGGAAACCAAAGCCGGTAGACAGAGAGTACCCACCACGGTCTGCGCCCATGACATCCATCGACTTGAACAGATTACCCGTCTGGACGAGTAGCTGGGCGCCTTCTTTGCTGTTCGGGGATAGCGGCTTCCACGGCTTGCCGTCCGGGTCTTTCTCCTCAAGGAAGCGAGCCCGCATACGACGAAGGAGAAACTGGCCCAGTCTCTCCCTGCTTAGAATCTTGGGTACGTCGCGCCGGATAAGGTCTAGCTTGCGGCGTAGCTCCTGTACCCCTACGACGACCTTTTCGCTCACTCAAGTATCTCCGAGTGGCTGTGCCACACGACGGTGCCGCGAGGGCGCTGATATACGCTCATTGCGTTACGGCTGGCAAGCTCCATGCCCTGCACGGCGACTTCAGCGGTGAAGCGTGCTTTGTCTTTGGCAACGTTTGCTGGGTTCAGCAGCATGTACGAAGCTGCCTTCGACAAGCCTGCCTGCGTAATGGCGTCTGGCAGTTCGCCCAACTGGGTCGGGTTGCTCAAGTCAGCCTCGAAACCTGCGGAGAACGTGACGGCAATAGAGCGACGGCAAACAGGAACGCTGGTGCCGATGTAGACCACGCCGAGCGTGTAGTCGATGTGGTAGTACTGTGGGTCCAGTACAGCGCGATTGATAGCGGAGAGCGGTACTCCGTCATTGCTGTACTCGATTACGATTTCCTCTTCTTTGGATACGAAGCTACACGAGAGGCGGAGAGACGGGGCTACCCTGTCTGCACTCGTAAGGTCGAAGTAGTCTGTTCTACGGCTCCTGAGCAGCGTCGTATCCAGAGAAGACTCGATAACTGGATAGGTAGCGTCCAACGCCGCCCCGGCAGCAGCAAGCGAACCGGAGGAGGTTTGAATTCCCAAAACGGTCAGTACTGCGTCCGGAGTGGCGAGGCGCATGGTTCTATCCTTTAGGCAGCTTTGCGACGACGGGACGGCTGCGCGGTTGCCTGCGTCACGTCTTCCGGTGCGGCGTCACTACCGACTTCAGCGAAGTAGTAATGCTTGTTGCCCAGACCGTCCGTGTAGAAGTCGTCCAGCAACAGACCAACCTTGTCGTCTGCAACCTCAACTACCTCGCCGCGAGTGATGACGCGCTCAGAACCGAACAGGGTCGGTGCAACGTACGTCTTGCCAGCTACCATTTTGAGTTGTGCCATTTTGAAGCTCCTTTACCAATACCTAGGGTGGATAAAACTTAGTCTTTACGGAAGTAGGTCAGAATGACCTTGTTACCGCTCGTGTCGTCGTTGATCTGGATGTTACCAGCCGAAGTGATCGTAGCGACAGCGGTGCGGTCAGCCGGGACGCCAGCGGCAAACTCGATAGCGGAAACAATGGTGTCTTCCACTTCGATACCGGCGACGGCGATGTTGGTGTTAGCGGCTGCGCCGTCCAAGACCTTGACGGTCAGACCTTGCAGTTCCTTAATCATCGCAGCAGCGGAGCCGGGGCCAGAGCCCTGAAAGCCCGTACCGCCTTGACCCAGCATTGCATTTTGTTCAAGAGCCATTTGGTTCTCCTTTGAAATCGATTTCAAACGCGACAAAGGGGGCCGAAGCCCCCGATGACGCTACCAACTTAGATGTTGGTGTACTTGACCGTTGCGTCTTCGTCTTCGATGCCCAGAGCAACACGGGCGGTGAGGACGATGATGATTTCACGCGAACGGATGTCCTTGTCGGTTTCGACTTGGAGTTGACGCTGGATACCGAAGATCAGGTTCTGCGGGTAGGTGAAGATACCCTGATTGCCGGAGCCTTGAGCGGCCAGCATCGGGGCGGCTTCAACCGGAACGCCCAGAGCGTAGATCGGCTGGTTGCCGGTCAGCATCGAGTCACCGTAGCCGGTAGCACGCTCAGCAACCTTACCACGGTACTTGATGGTGTTGGCGACGGAGACGATGTGCTTCATCTGGGCAACGTTACGCAGATACTTCTGCGGCATAGCCAGCATACCAGCTTGGAACATGGCCGGGGACACGCCAGCGTTGGCGTTGTTCACGACGTGGGAGGTCATGCGCTTCAGGTAGCCATCTTGCAGGGCAAGGAAGGCATCGCCAGAGGCGGAGTCAGCGAACAGAGCAAATTCCTCAAAGTCCACAGCGGCACGCTCAGCGATGAGGCGCATAACGTGAGACTCGAAAGATTCGCCTTCGATGTTGTCTTCCAGAACTTCGTACGGCAGACGGATTTCAGCGATGACTTCCTTGGTCTGCAGACTGATCTGCGAGGTGGTCGGCTTGGAGCGGTCAGCAGCAAGCAGGTAACGATCATTGGTGCCGTCGTCAGCTTGGTACGGGGTGGTGCCTTGCGGAGCGGCCTTCAGGATGCGGTCAGCGAAACCGATCTTGTTGATCTTGCGTTCCGGAGCGGACATACGAATCTGGCGAACTTGGCGCAGAATCGTCGGCTGGTCCAGCAGCAGGTCGATAAAGGTGTTGGCTTGCTCGGGGTCCAGCAGACCACCGTTGGCGTTAAGGTCGGCCAGTACGAGGTCAGCACGGCGAGCCAGTTCTTGATTGGTAAGCATCTATGATTCTCCTTAAAGAAATGAAAGTAATGTGGCTCGTCGGTTACTTCTGGCCGCCGAACATGCCTTTGAAAACGTCCTTGCGCTGGGCCGGAACCTGCTTGTCGTCAGCAGCATCGCTACGGACAACAGTGGTGCCTTCCAGAGACTGCACACGGTCGGTCATGCCCTTGACAACTTCGCCAAGGTCTTTGATCGAGCGCAGGACTTCACGCAGGGTTTCACCAGAAGCCTCTTCACCGGCAGCGGGCTTTTCTTCAGCCTCGCCAGCACCGTCGCTACGCTGCGCCGGTTCGGCAGCAGGAGTCAGCGCGGTTTTCAAATCAGCGATCTGAGAAGCGATACCGGTAACTGCGTCACCAATCATCTTCTCGACATCGGCACGGGTGATGCCGTCACCATTCGGTGCAGCAGCTTCCGTGGAGTTATCGGCGGAACCAGTGGCCCCGGTAGCAGTAGCCTTGTCGTTCACGTCGGTTTGATCCTGACGCTCTACGGCTTGGCCGTCTTGCCCCTTGTCTTTGCTCATTAACTTCTCCTTCTCAAGGATGGAACGGTTAGCAACAACGACCCGTGCTGGGAGAGCGTCCATCAGGGTCACAATATAATCGGCAAACTGCCCTGCCGCAGAGGTGATTAAGTCCTTACGGACATTGATCGGCAGTTCGCTGTAGAAGATGATACGTTCGGCAACATTGCGAAGGGTGTAAATTGCATCATCCGCCGCGTTACTGAATTCTCGATCCGCCATTGTAGCAGCGAAATCCAACTGCCCCCAACCCCAGCTACCGTACGCGGCGTCGTTAACGACGACGATAAAGTCACCCGGAATGTCTTGGACATCGGCTCGTGCTACAACGAACTGCACACCGTTATCGACCTCGATCTTGCGCGTCTCTTCACCATCTGCAACCGTAACACTACGACGCGCAACAGTTTGTTGAGCGCCATTTTCTACGGCGAGATTTGAAAAGTCAACATGATTACGCGTACACCATGCAGAAATATCCTCAACATCGGGGAAGTAATCGGCAGCGAACTCGATAGAGGAGACAGCAACATGTGGCTTTGCTACGTCAGAGCGCTGTGAAATCGGTTTCAAAATCGTGGCGACTACGCCGTTACCGACATTGATCTGCATCGTCGGGGCGTCCCCGGCATCAGAGCAGCGAACAGTGCGCTTGTCTGCCGACTCCTCAATCGAATACTCGGCAATACCCCAATCAGCCATCGTTTGAGCAATCTGGTCATTGGTAGTAGCCAAGCCAAAATCGATTGAAACCAGCGGCTCCGAGCGGCGAACGCGCTTACGCTGAATGTGCGGTGCAGTCATAGTTGTTTCTCCATTGTCGTCACGAATTACCTTGAAAGCTATCTGATTCGCGGGAGCCCCCACAAGAGATAGAAACTTGGGTTGAACGATGCGAGCGACCTCGACATCTTTGGTTACTTCGGTCATTTGCCTTCCTTCCCAGATACTAAGTTGTAGCGATGAGTATGTCCGGCTGCTGTGTCAGTGACGGTGTGCCGAGTGATCGTGTGGCTATGACCGTTCGTCTCATCCGTCCCGCCAGAGACAGGCCGGTTCGTCTCGTCTACAACTACCATGAACGCGTGGACATGGCCGTCCTCAAGATCAGGTTCTGTGTACCCGGTACGAACACCATCGTCTTCCATTCTAAGCGTTCCATGCAGAAAAGCAATTAACGCCTCGTAAGAATAGCCGTTGATTTCGTTATTGAGTACCTTTCCCCAGAGGTCGTCATCCTCGATTTTCATCGCCACGACCCACGCGCCTTCGATGAAGTCTGGGTCTCCGGGGCGAACAATGAAGGTCTCAACTACGTAGACAGAGCCGGTGACATCTACGTTGTCGTGGTCTACGTCAATGCCAAAGCCTACACGCATGAACTCGTAGGCGGCTTCCTTGATAGCTTCTCTGGTCCAGTAATCGCCGTAGACGTTCGGTGTCTCCGGGATCAGTACTTCCGCGAATACTACTCGCTCCCAGACCGGGCTATCAGCGCGACAGTGGAGTCGGATTTCATGGTCGCTCATTGCTGTCCGTTCTCCGGCTGCTTGAGACCGACGTTACCGTTGTTCGGGTCAGTCTCAGTGTCTGGATTCTCGATCTGCTTGGTTTCCAAGTCTTTCTGCTCCTGCCCCGCCTGAGACGCAGTGCCTCGTGAGACAAACAGGATAGGCTTGTCCATCCAGTCTTCGTAGCCGTCCTCGCCCTCTTTCGGATACGGGGTAAGCTCGACCTGCAGAACTTTGTTGCCAAGCTCATTCGCCATACGCGGGGTCAGTGCGCCCATCGTGTTCAGAGCGGTCATCGACTTGATGATGGTCTCGGAGTTAGACGTGAGCGGCACGCGGCTTACCAGCTTGCATGTGCGAAGCCCGAGCCCAAGCTCGCTGTTGGTCAACCGCTTGTTGTAAATCTCATCGAAGATATTACGCAGCGGCAAGTAGACCTGAGATTCCGCGATAAAGGCAGAAACGTTTGCGGTAGCGAAAGTGACATCCTGCGACAAGCCAACGGCAACTGGCGGCAGACGGAAGGACGAGCGCACCTTGGCTTGGTTGGCCTCGTCGTAATCCTTGAACAGCCCATCACTCTGTCGCGCATCGGTCAGCTTGTCGATCTTCAGAGAGACCGTGCCCTTATCGTCCAGACTTTCCCGCTCCGGCACTGCTTCGATAAGGATTAGTTTGTGCTGCCGCTCGGCACCCAGACCTTGCTTCTGCAGAATCTCTTGCATCTCGCGGTAGGACTGACGGGTCAAACGACCACCCGCGACAGACATAATCATCGGCGGGATCGTGTTGTCCTCGAAATAGCGCAAGTTGCACTCTTCGGACTCCCGGCTACCCAGAATGGACGGAAGCTGGTTGATCCAGCGCGGTACGCCGTACGGGTCTTCCGAATGCTGGCGGATATGGATGATTTCAGTCGCCTGAAGAGCGGCGGAGCAGGGACCGTACTCGCCCGTCTCCATGTTCAGCGTACGCAAATCGCCGTACTCTTTGAAGAAGCGGGTTTTCCCGTTGACGATCTGCATGAAGCGGCGGAAGTTACGATACTCGGTGACTTGAGCTACGCGCTTTCCGCGCATGACTTCGTAGGTGACTGGTTGCGGCTCGTCATCTTTCGGCAACAGTCGAGTACTGCTGGACTTGGCGTGCCGTAGTAAGGTAACTCTGCCTTTGCGATCACGGATGACCTCAAGGAAGCCGTAACCGTAAATCTCATAGTCTTCCACTACTTTACTGTGGACCGTGACCATCGACTCTTCGGAGTTACACGCGTCCACGAAAGACTGAAGCTCCTCGCGCTCGCCGTCATCAATCTCGGCGTCACTCTTGACCGGGGCAATATCGAAACCGGTCAGTGCTACGTTGGTGACCATTGCCGCGATACACTGCTTGAGCATGTTGGAGCGCTCAACGCAGTCGTACAGGAAGGAGGGGGAGTAGGGAGGGAGTAGAGCAGTCTTGCCGATGGTGGTTACAGTGAACGCATCTTCCTGCTCAATCTGCCGACTGGTGTCGGCGCGTTTGGTTGTGGGGCCTAGTGCCGTGACGCGAGTGGTCACCTGCGGTTGCCGGATTCGGCGGATACGCTGTGTGGTCATGGGGTCTCCTGCTTACCTTGATAGACATAACCCTTCGCCATCATCAGTTGGTTGACGTTGGTGACTGTTTGGCCGTCTTTGTGGAAAACGTAGAGCGTCACCATCCACCCGCCCTTACCTTGGGTGTGCAGTTCAATGCTGCATCGCCCCTTTGCTACCAAAGACTTGAGAGTATCCCGCACCTCTCCGGCCTCTGTCCCCTTCGCTGCCCGGAATGCGCTAGGCGTGTCAACGCCTTTGAGTCGCGCCCGGACTCGCTTGAACAGGCCGTCCACTCCTAGGTTGACCAAGAGAACTAGGTCATCGCCTGAGTGAACTTCCTCCACGTCTACATCGTATAGTCTTTGCTCTTGGCTCATAGATTTGCACCGTCACGAATTGCTACACCGGAAAAATGAACAGCGCAAGTATAGCAACAAAAAAGCCGACTGATAAACAGTCGGCTCGTTTGAAATCGATTTCAACTTCTGACGATGCTAGAAATCCAAGGCGGAAGCTCTGGAGATTCCCAGAGTAGAGTGCCCCGTACCTCGTTAATGTACATAGCGAATACGCGCCACGCCTTACGTCCCGGCATGTGCAAGACCTTCAGAAATGCTGGTCTTGTCGGGTGCAACCCGGAAGGGAGTGCCTTGCCTACTGCGTCTACGAACTCTTCAGAGAAACGGATATACGCGTAGCCTGTCCCTTCCCAATCGCATACATGTACTACTCCGCTCAGTAGCGGGTGAACCACGGGCCGTCGTGCGGAGCGCAAACCGTACTTCTTCAGTTCGCGCATACTACCTCCTACAGATATGCTCCAATAGTGACTGTACCATCGCCCGCGCCGTAGGTGTGTACGCCGTCAAGACTAGCGGCAGCTTCCGCTACCTCGTTGGCTGTGACGCCTACCGTAGGGACAAACGATAGCCATATACCGTCTCTCCAGTTGAAGGGCGACCCCGGAGACCATTCTGGTGACTCCCAGCCGCGCACGATAGACAAACGATGCACGTTAAGGGCGTCAACAAGAGCGTCGTACAAGGCACCTGCCCTACGGAACTTGGCAATGCTGCGTTGCGTCGGGAAGTTTACGTATCCGTGGCGCACTGCTTCTGGTGCGAAGAGGAAGTCGGACATGACGGTGTATTCACTGGTGCGGACGTGCTGGGCTTGTCTGATTCCGCCTCCGTGGTACGTTGGGTGCCCTGTTCCTCTCCAGTCATAGTCAAGCTGCAGTTCTGACTTCTGCCGCCGTCGCGTCGTAGGATTGTCGGAATAGGAGATGTACTTGGGCTTTCGCTCTCCGATGTATCGATTTTCATACAGTGCCCTCCTGTGGTCTCCGCTCTGAATCTCCTCGTACCGCGAGGCGACACATATAAACGGGGACTCTGAGTAGGTGATAACTCTTGAGACTGGTAGATTCTCGTCAATCCAGAACGCGGAAGCAATCGGAGCTTCGTCCAACAAGATACGTTCGTGAAGTACTACGTCACAAGCCGCGCCTGCGTCCCAGCGATGATACGACGGTTTGTCTGGGTCTTGGTACTTGACTATCTTACGAGAAAGCGCAGGAGAGATATAGCCGTAGGAGATGGAGAAACGGCTGTAATCAAGCAGTGGCTCCAGTACGTGTTCGCAAAGTGTCCTACCTTCGCGCAGCTTCCGCTTGTCTCCGTCAAAAAGATTGGGATACCCCTTGGCATACACCGAGTGGCATCCCATCAAATCGGACAGGAGGAAACGGTCAGATAGTCGAACCTTCGTCGGGTCGATGTAGTTTCCGTGCGGCATTTGTCAGTGCTACTCCTACTTGAGTGAACAGCATGTGCATTGTGCTGCTGTTTTCGATAACGGTATCTACGTACTGCCGGTCGATACCTGCCTCGGAGCGGTGGCTGTCCCCGGTGCCGTAGGTAGGGTCTGGCCTAGTAACCTCCCAGATGATCCCGCCTGCGTCCTTGATAGCCTGCGCTTCGCCGTCAAATCGTACGTCGGGCACTACAAAGTAGCGAGTACCACGTGACTGCGCCGTCTCTACGTGACGAAGCATCAAGCGGACCCATAGGTCGGAGATAACCATGTCGCGCCCCCACTCTGTACCCAGAGTCTGCATTAGGTAGCGAGGTGATCGCCCCATTAGCAGCGGGCTAGGTGTCTCTTTGAGTGACGGGTCATCAAACAGGCTGCGCGGTACGTCGAACATATCTGTTAAGCACCGCTTGATAGGGTCTGCGAAGGAATACCGCTGAAAGCCAAAGATATTCACAAGGTGGTTGGCTACGGTGTCTTTACCTACGCCCTTGTTACCGGAGATACCGATGAGCCACGGTAGCTGTTGTCGAACAATCGTGCTCATGGGAAAGCCGTCACGTCAATTACGTCTACCTCTGCGCCGGTCTCGTGCTTGGAGCAGAAGTTGTTTGGCCGGACCGGAGGATGTACGGACACAGGCTGCGGCTGCGTGCCTTGGATCGTCTGCGCCATGAGCAGGTGGACCGCAGGCGGCATGTGGAAGCAGTGTCCGTCGTTCTGCCAACGGCAAGTACTACAAGTTGGGTTTTTCACAATGGGCTCCTTGAAGGTAAAACGCCCCGCGAAAGGCGGGGCGCTTGTGCTACGTGGCGTGGTGTTACTTCGCGCCGTCTTTCAGCTTCTTGGCGAAGGTGAACTTGGGGACACTCTTCGCTGCGATGGTGATGGTCTCGCCCGTGGACGGGTTGCGACCTTGGCGTGCGGGGCGGTGCTTGACCTCCAGCTTGCCGAAGTCTTTGATGTTGACCGACTTGCCGAGCAGGAAAGCACGGGAGACCTCTTCAAAGGTAGCCAGAATCACTTTCTCGACCGTAGCTTTTGCTACAAGCGGTAGCTTGGCGGCAACATCGTCGCGCAGATTGCTGAGTTGATACTTTTCGCCGGGTGCGACTGCAGGAGCAGCGGGGGCGGACTTGACCGGAGCGGCCTTAGTCGGTGCAGACTTAGTTGGAGCCTGCTTGGTAGGGGGGAGTTTTGCCATTTCACCTTCTCCAAAATTAAGATTGATTCCATTCGGTCCTAACCGAAGCGGGTGTACTTTACCCGTAAACACGCCTATAAACAAGCGGCACTAATGCAAAACACGGTCTGTTTTGGTGATTTCCTGATCCGCTTCGTAGGCGCTCAGGGCTTCACTAATAGCCGCTGCCGCCATCTCCCGGACCTTGGCTGCGGTTCTGCCCTGCGCGGCCTCGGCCCCGGATAGGATAGTCACTTTCGCGCCCAGCTTGTCCTCAGATTCGTAAACTAGGATGTACAGCATCTTTTCCGCAATGACTCGGATGTCGCCTTCTTCCGGCAACTCTTTCATTGCATGGAGAAAAGCGTACATCGTGAATAGCGCATCGAAGACCATGCCGGGGTGGAGCGTTTCGTGCACTCGATCCATAATGGCATCGAAGAACTCGTACAGGTCGGCCCAACAGTTGATATTTTTGAGCACTTGCTCTTTGGCTAAGGCAAACTGCTCGTCTTTAGTCATTGGTTGAGTTCCTTCTGCAGTTCTACTTCAGGCAACCGAGCCATGATGTCGCGGAATGCCCAGTCGATGAGACGATGTACCTTGTCATATACATCCTCGCCCGCTGAGTCGACGGGGGTTGCTCGCTGTCCGCCGCCCCCATTATCCACTACGATAATGTTGAACCCGCACTCTGCGGCGGCATTCAGTACCTGATTGTGCGTGAAAGTGATAACCGGTCTAGTCATCCGCTGCGAAAGTTCCGCCGCGATTTCCGCCGCGATAGCTTCCATGTCATGCTCTGCCACCATGAAGCGGTTGGTGTTACGGTCTACCGGGGCGCGTTGCTGAATCTTGTATCTCACAAGACGCCCAATGTCTGCAACTTGCATATCGTTCTCCTTAAATAGCTGCTCTACGAATAGTAGCGCAAGCAGAAAGTAGTGGCTCGCGCCACGTGTACCAAAACTCCAAAGCAGGATCGTCCATAGCGGAAATCGCTTCGTCACTCATCTCTGCCCACTCCTCATGCGTGTGGTGCTCGCACCCGAGGAACATCCGAGAGTCGGTGATGACTACCAAGTAGAGAAGGCCAGTGAGGATTATATGTCGCCTGCCTAGAGGCATTCCCTCAAACTCTGCGCCAGTCATGGTCACATTACTAAACGATGCCCCGGTAAAATCTGCTCTATCGAAGTTGGCATTCTTGAACGAGGCCCCGCGAAACGCAGAGCCGTCGAACACAGCCTCTTTTGCGTCGGTGTTGCGCATGTCCGCTCTTCGTAAGTCTGGGCGACGAGTGGGCTCGACAGTGAGGTCCGGTTTTGTTATCCCCATATCGGGTCGTATGATTTCAGACGGCGGCATGTTATCTCCTTAGCACTTAATTGGTTCGTGTGGGTTGCGTTCGTACCGCTCAGGGCCAAGCTCATGCTTTTTCTTGACCTTCTTTGCTTTGTGCCGAGCCGCGTTTTTAGCAAGCTCCGCATCCGAGGTTACGACTTCACGAACAAAGCCGCTCGGCCATTTCGTAATGTACTCCTCCTGCCGGGGGCCTAGTGTACGCGAGTGCACAGTCTCACGGCTATCCCCGTCGTCCAAGGTATCGACAATACCCATAGGCGGTGTAGGCATATATTACTCCTTCGCAAACACGATTTTTTCGCCAATCAGACTGTCAATTCTGCTCACTAGCCGCGAAGCAGGCATGGCGAAGTTGGTCAGTTTAGCTATGTGTCCCGCGTTGTGGTGCTCATCGAGAGCAAACCGCAGCAAGTCACGCGCCTCTACGATTATCTCCAAAAAACTGTCTTCAGATAGCTTTGGGTCCTCTTCTGCACGCTCTAGCTCGTTTCTTAGCTCAGAAAGGACTGTTTCGGCCATTAAAATGTACGTTTTTGCTCTTTTTACGTGCGTTTTCATGGGATTTTGATCTCTGAAATCGATTTCAAAACGCGGATTGACGAGCGCAGTAGGCCAAAAATGCGTCGTGTGGGTCGAAATTTGTGCTGTTTTTATCGTTGTAGAAGGTCACAGCATCCATCAAAAGGGCCTGCCACGCTCCGTCTGCGAGGTCATCGAAGTCAAAACCGTGCATAAAAGTGTACAAATCTTCGGTCATTTTGCACTTTTTCTTACGTTTTTTCACGTTATTTTCCCCGTATATACATCATTCTGCGGCCAAATTCGCCGGGAAATACCCCTAAAGCACTCCCACAACGGACCATTTCCTTGAGAGTTTGGCTTAAAACGTGCTCAGATAGCCCCGTTTCTCGCATTAGTTGCTTCTTAGTGACGGGAGTATGGGTCAATACCGCGTACACCGTCTTCCTAGACTCCCGTGTGTCGTACTTCGTTTGCTGCTGCTTCTTTGCAACCTTGGACGCATCGCCTGCCGCCCGGATCATCGCAACCAAGTCCATGCTCACTCCGCTACCAGTTTTTGTTCTTTGCGTAGTTTATCCTGAGCCGCCTTCATTTGCACGTACGCTTCCTTATAGAGCCCTGCTGGCTGGCGCATCCAAAACTCCCGGTGCTTGGCGACGAACGCCCGGAGCACTTTAAGCTCATCGCCATTACACCCGAATTTTCCGGTGGACTGATAGCGACGAACGATAGACTGAAGCACAGGCCCTACAATGCCCTTGGCGTAGTCGACTACTGGTGCGTAGTCCTTCCGGGCTGTCGCGGCAATGAGCATACTACCCTGCATGTCTGCCAGAGTGTTGTAGTGCATCTCGTTGGCGAACCCGCCGCTGAATGCCTCTACCGCCATACGCTCCCGCAACTCCACATCATCGTTGACCAAGCCGCGCAACACGAGCATCGGAATCTGCGGTGAATATCGCGGCTTGCGTTTCTTTCCTGACATCAGTACCCCCTGTTGACATTGAACTGAAAGGATTGGCGTGGGTCGCCATTGAGTACAGCGTAGGCCATCTCCTCTGCCACACGTACGATCACGTTTTCTGGCCTATGGTATCTGGGGCTAAGAAGAGTATGCCGGTCTATGACCTGCTCCACATGGTAGGACTCACACCCAGCGCCCCGAGAAAGCTCCATGTGAATGAGGAGCCCTCCCTGTGGGGGTATTCTCGGATGTCTGGGCATTCGCTGCATCGTCTCCAGAGCCGTCAGTGGCTTCGGCTGCGTCTTGGCGACCAAGGTAGCCTTCTCCGTCTCCAAAGCCGCCACGCGCTCCCTGAGCGTTAATACCTCTACTCGCAGGAGCGCGACCTCATCAAGCTCTGGCTTCTTTCTTAACTTTCGCATGACTCGTGTCCTTCCAGACCATATGAGCGGTAGTTCCTGAAATCCTGTCGAGGTTATACATCCCGTCCGGCATCTTGATGTAGTCCGGCGCACTCCGACGCTCTTCAGTCTGCTTATCCAAAGGACCGCCCTGAAACTGCAATTTGAATCCCATTAGAACATCTCCACGTTGTATGTCGCATTAACCACGTCCGGACAAAAGCCAGCTAACGGCCATTTCTCTACAGCATGGCGGTAGTACTTGGTTGCTGAAACAACCGCACCCGTAGCCTTGACCCCGATCATCGAGATAGAGGTAGAGCCGCCTGAGCCGGACATGCCGACAATTATCCAATAATCAGGGGTCTCTCCGCGACGACCACCGCGTGACTGGTAGACGTTACCTACCTTTGGCTCGGCGTGCCTCTCCTGCGATAGGTTCTGCATGGTGAATTTCATCATTCCTCTCCTTTACGGGCAGCGTCCAAAAGCGCGTAGAACTTCGTGCCTATTGCGAAAGCGTGTGGGTTCTTGCCATACCAAACGACGCCTTCTTCGTCTGATTTGTACTCGCCCAGTAGAATCATGTTCTCCGCATCACGACGCAGGGTTTCGACTTGCCCATCGCGTGGGGCTTGGAAGTCCATTGAATATGGATTTGGTCGTAGCTTTGGTTGCTCATCGCGTGGGGCGGCTGTGTAGCGATGTGGTACAGCGTCCAATCCGGCGCGAAATCCTTTCTCGAAAACCTGCATCGGAGTTGGGCAGTCTTGCAGAACATGTAGTGTTAGATGCTTGCATATCGCACGGGCAAGAAGTTCGTTGTCATCTACCGGCTCACTGCTCTGTGCCTTCAGCAAGGCGAGTTCTTTCTGTGCGGTGATCGCCTCAGTACGGTATTCAAGTGCTGCTGCCGTTTCCCCTTCGAGTTCAGCCTTCAGCGAGGCGAGTTCTGTCTCAAGTTCTTCGATACGCGCCAGTGCTTCAGGGAACTCAGGTGGCGTAGATAGTGGCTTGGTGTAGCCCATCCGTAGTCGTTCTTTCAAATTCATCATTCTCCCCTCAATGCCTGTCGGCACAGTTCGTACTGACTACTGGTTAGCTTGGCATCATCGACCAAATGCTTGAGGCAATCACGTATGAGTAGGGCCTGACTCCAGCAAACGTCAAACGAGACGTTCTGGTCGACGCCCCACTGCTCTTTCGCTTTGCGAAGCCAACTCTCCCGAGCACGACCTTCCTCAACGCGACGACACGCCATACGCTCTGCTGCCCCTGCTCGACGGTCTGCGTCATCGCGTTCTGCTTCCAGCTTCTGTATTGTTTCAATTCCACGGGCACATTTCTCTTTCCATAAATCACGTTCAAACTTTAGGGATTCGTTCGCAGCCTGCAAATCCTTCACTTCTTGCACGGCCTGCTCGTGATCCATAGATTCAGACCCTCCGTCGATTACTGCACGGAGTTCTTCGTACAAGGGTGGATACTGAGAAAGGAAATATAGACGACCGACCTCCTCCCGCAGGTCCACGATCTCTGCGGCCATGCAATAGATGAACTTGTCACCTACCGTGTCCCGCCAAGGCTCCCCGTAGCGCAACGCCTCCGAGCGCCCATCCTCGTGAAACACATATGTGTATTTCCCGTCTTCAATGTCGACGCGCATATCAATCCCCGTTCAGTTCATCGAGCACGTTCTGCGCCCACCCCGGACCTTCTACCGAACCACTGGCATACCGCTGCAGCATGTGCTTTGCCAGATCAAGCTGGGCCTGCAACGCCCGGATGTGCAACACATGGTTCATATCTGCCGTGACAATGGCTCGCACCCGCTCTTCTTCGTCAAGCACGTCAAACGAAGTGATGAAGTCCAAGATGTACCGATGATATGCCACACCGCTCACGACATCCCGGTAGCAAACCACCTCGTGCTCCAACCATTTGCCGCACTCTTTGATCGGCCCCACACCAACTATCTCGTAGATGCCTTTCTTCTTCCGGTGCTGCCACACCTGACCTGCTCTAACGTTTGACGACACGATGCACTCCTATTCCATTGGGTCTCCAAGTGACCCCGTTGATTGTGAGCCCCGTCCCGCGCCCCTGATAGGAAGTCCCACCAAGCGACAACGGACGATCCGACATGAATGTCCCGAACGGCGTCCCGACGCTGTAGCCGGTATACCCTCGCGGTGACAACCCGAGGCCCCTATACTCCGGCCCCAGTGCATACGGGTCAACCTCCACCGCCTGAACCACATTCTGCTCTCGTGGTGTGTCAACGCGAACGCCTCCCTTGCAAGGCTCCTGCTGATAAGAAGAATTACCACACCGCCAAATCTCTTGACCGTGAGCAACGCCAAGACAAGCGCAAAGTAAAAAAGGTAGAAGACGCATGATTGCCTCCTGAAGTAGAACAACCCTTATTATCCTCCTCCAGCCAATCAAGCGAAACAACCACGCGGCCCGCAACCTTGGTTGCATTAAGAGTAGAACAGTGTATCTACCTTGGTATGTAAATCTGTCCCCGCGAAATTTTTTAGGAAAAAAGTATATGGGGTGAATTTTAGTGCCCGCTTCCCGATGCCCGCTTTGCCGTAACTTGGACAAAGATTGTGAGCCCTCTGGAATTGAAATCGATTTCAAAATTTTCCGGTAATTTGCCCGAACAAAAGAAGCCCGAAGCCATACGAAGGATGCTATGGGGGTGACCTAAAAGTCGAACCGTACAAAAAACCGACTCCACGCGGACATTTAAAAAAAAGGGCATTATGTATGCCCGATTTTTTAATTAGAAAAATATCATTAAGATAATCGCAACGATAAATGCGATATTAAAAAAGCCAAGAATGGAAGACATAAGCAAAACCAATAAATGAGATATTAGAAAAGGCGATTAAGTAATAATCTGTTTTCTCTATTGCATTGCCTTGATATAGCATTTTAATAACTCCTCATTATGAGATAAATAAAGCGGGGATTATCTCCCCGCCTTTTCTATTAGAGCCCGTACGCTTTAAGCAATGCAAGGGCCTTATTATTAACCTTGGTCTTTTCTTTCTCTGTTACTTTGTAGAAAGAACGGCCCGTGTTATCTGGTCCGCCCGTCTTCTGCATGGCCCTTATGGTTCGGGTATTCATTGCCTTATCCATCCGCCCGCTTGCTGCGCTATACCCATACGCGCCTATATCCGGCATTTGCTGGCCTATGGCAAGGGCCTGCGCTTGCTTTAGGCCCCATACCTTAAAGGCCCGGACTTTTGCGCTTGCTGCGCTTGCTGCGCGGATATAGCGGATAGAAGAACCGACGACGATTTTATAGATGGTTTGCATGGTCTTAACTCCTTTATGGAATGAATGGCGGGGATTATCTCCCCGCCGTTTTATTACTTGGTTTTTGCTTCTATCATCATTTGGTCAAAGAGTTTTTGACCTTGTTTTGAGCCCGCCGGAATGCTTGTCGTTTTATGCTTTTCCAAAAACGTTTTTGCGTCTTCGGGTTTAAGCAATTCGACATTTGCCAAGCGGACCCGAGGAAAAACCGTTTTTTGTTTTTCGTGATACTGCATCGCATTTACATAAAAGCGTTGCAATTCATTTCCCCATTTCCCGGCCAATGCTTCGGCCAAGAGGCCCGCATAGAAAAGCGTTTTTGCTTTTGCCTTTGTTGCGGTTTTCGGGGCGGTTTTCGTGATTTGCTTTTGCATGGTATTTACTCCTTTATGGAATGTTTGAAATTGATTTCAAAGAGCGCTTTCGTGTAACGTCTGACGGGCTGACTGCTGGCCGTACGGTCTGGAACTTTTCTTCCCCTGACGCTTCCCATTATAGGGCCTGTTTTACGAAATGCAATAGTTTTTCTATAGCAAACGAGAAATATTTTTCTATCGCAAAAACGCGGATTGATGAATTTTTCCTATCTGTGGATAAGTCGCTTGCCTTTTGAGTTATCCCCAAGTTATTAACATATCCCCAACCTCCCCTGTGGATATGTGGATAACCTGTGGATAACTTATCCACAACCCTTCACCAGCACCAGCAGCGCACCAGCAGGGCGAACACCAGCAGCAGGGTAATCACGTAAAGGTGCCAGCACCAGACACGGCCTCAGCACCAGCAGGGGATTATCACGTTTCAGTGCCAGCACCACATATTTTCCGTTTATGCTTCAGCAGCACGCAGCAGGGCTGGCATGAAAATTGAACAGGAGGCTGTGGATAATTTGTCCACAACCCCCTGTGGATAACTTACTTCTTCGCCGCAGTCTGAACCATCATCTCATCGAACAGACGCTGCCCAGTCTTGCTTCCTGCAGGGATAGAGGTGCCTTCGTGCTTCTTCAGGAACTCTACAGTGTCCTTCTCATTCAGCAACTCGACGCCCGCCAAGCGAACACGCGGGAAGACGGTCTTCGCCTTCAGGTGATAGCTGCAGGCATTGACGTAGAAGCGCTGCAGTTGATTGCCGTACTTACCCATCAAAGCATCAGCGAGGACCGTAGCGTAGAACGCAGTCTTCGGTGCAGCTTTAGTCTTGGCAGGTGCCTTGTTGGTGGTCTTAACAACAGGCTTGGTGGTGGTCTTGGTAGCAGTCATTTCAGTTCCCCTTTCTGGGATGTGGTCCGGTCGCATCTCGACCGTGAAGCTATTATCTCATGCGCAGCTACCAAGCACAAGTGGTTTGTGTAAATATTTTTATATCAATTCAGAGGCACCGACAGCCGCCTCCAGCCTCAGCACCACCACTCAGCACCAGACAGTAGAGGAACACCAGCACCGTAGTAATAACGTGCGCGTGCCAGCAGGGCATGGAGCCAAAAAGAAGGGAGGCACGAAGCCTCCCCAAATACCATGCACCGCAAATTCAGTTATCGCGCTTTAGCCAGTATGTCTACTGCTTTCAGTGGAGAGAAGCCACGGTTCCGCAGATACCCCGCCGCAACACGGGTGCCGAGTGTCTTCTTCAGGAACAGTGCTTTCGCAATCATGTAGAACAGAGTGTTGTTCATTTCAGTTCTCCTCTTTTGGGCAGAGCGCAACCAGCTTCTGCACTTGAGCGATACGGTCAAGAAGCAGACGCTGACCATCGGAGTAGGCATCACGAAGATCAGTATGACCATGTTCATGCGCCCAGCGATACTGCTCATCCAAATGACCAAGTGCGGTGAGCAGTTCGTCTTCGCGCTTCAGGAGAATGTCTTTCATTTCAGATGCCCCTTTCTGGGATGTAAATTTGAAATCGGTTTCAACTTGCTAGGGTTCCTATTTTCCTGATTCAGAGCGCGGGTGCAACCGCCACATGATAGGTAGAGCAGAGCGCCCTCACTCACCTACACCAGCACCGCACCACTCTCACCACCTCACCCAGCACCAGCACGAAGAGTGATGACGCTCACGTGCCAGCACCGGATAGAAGAACACCAGAAAGGTTATTGCGGGCACGTGCCAGCACATAATAGTTCTCTATATAGGACAGACTGGTGCAACCCCCAATAAAACAGCACTTTTGTCCTCGATTTTGCACCATGACACAACTGCACAACTACACAAAATCTATATATCTGACTCAGAAATCCCAGCACCAGATAAAACACGCTGCAGGGGTAGGGAGATTTTTGACACAAATAGGCTTGTAGTGGTGTATTCCTATATGTATTCACTATATCTTTCTCTATTGTTTCTTTTATATATTTCACATCCGCCCCGCCCACTTATTTGAGTATTCCTCTCCGCCGCGCTTCAGTCTCGTACATCAGGAGATTGCCGTGTATCCTGCTGGTGCTATGCCCCTGATAACCCAGTAAGCCCCTGTAGTATTTCACTTGGGACAATATAAAGGCATCACTATATCGCTCTAGTTCTCTATCCACTTATTCTCTTCCCGCCCACTTATCGTTGCGCATGTACATTGCAGTGAATCTATCTGCTTTGATTTCACCTATACGTCCATCTTCTAGTTGCACTAATAACATTGCGCCCCGCACTTCAAGAATCGTGCAGTAGTGTAGTGGTGCTGTAGTTGTAGATTCAGGGAAAGGAACTACAGAAGTCTCGTAGTTCCACGGGTCTATGTATCCTGTCATCCCACTATGTAGCATTTCTATCGCTCCACTCTTCTATACAGGGTCTTCCACGGATTCATTCTCTATAGGGATAGGTGATACTACCTCCCCGCCCGCAGGCGCTTCCAGCTTTTCTACCAAGTCCCAAGGATGCGTGCCCACTGCTTGATGCTGGCCGTCTATCTTCCAGACGGTGTATATGTCACGGCCCCGCTTCCCGTCCTTGCGTTTCTTTCCCCAGATGTGGCCCTTGGCGAGAAAGGTCGCACCTATACCGCCATCGTCCAGTTTGAAGACGGAGGCAGTATGACCACCTCGCGTCCGGTATTTTCCTACAGTGACTTTCATGTCGCTCTCAGTTTGAAATCGATTTCAAATTACAGTTCTACGTAGTCCGGTGCATCGTCCCGCTCCAGCGCAACGATGTCATGCTCCGGCATGTAACCCTGCAGTCGCATTGTCAGTTCAACCACGATGCCTGCAAAGACTTCTTCAGGCATATCCTCGTCCTTGTTGTTGAGCGTGGCGAGCAGGGCGAAGTCACCGTCCATACGGTGATAGCCAATAGATACAGTGTTCATGTTCTTTCCTCAGAATGTGACGCATACACCTTGGTGCGCTAAGGCACCGGTATAGTGTTGCTGGTCTCGATTCAGTACGACTACCGGAGCGAAGCGCCCATCAGTGGTAGCCAGAATAAGATAGCGGAACTCAACTTCCCAGCGCTGGATTATGTCCACTATCTTCTTCACCGCCCGCTCACGGGTAGCGTAGGTTCCCTTGCCAGTAATGTCTTTGAACAGTTGCATGATGTGCTCCTTTATGGAATGAGCCTTTATGGTACGCGGGGCAGCTACGCCCCGCTAGCCTCACATTACTGCTCTACGACATCCGTTACCAGCATGAGACCACGCTCGAAGCGAAACTGGTATGCGCGGACAGGGCATTCAAAGATGCCATACACCGTACCCTTGTTGCACTTCCTTCCCTCGCGCATGGCGTGAGCCAGCGAGCGCGTGACAACGTAGAACAGCGTGGTGGGTTTCTTAGAAGCAGCCATGACCTTCTCCTGTATGGAATTGACGAGTAGCCATGATACCTAGCCCAGCTACTCCTCAGTATCCTCACGTACGGTCAGGGTTAGCTTCCCATCTACATGTCTCAGCATGTACAGGTAGCCATTAGCACGGAAGCACCGCCCCCGGCCATGCTCATCAGCATAGCTGTAGATGCGTGCGTTATTGGCCTTGGCAGTGGCGTAGAAGGAACGCGATGCCTGCTGCCCAGTGATGTCTAGTTCGTCTGCCACGATAGCCTCCTAGTCGGATTCACAGGGAACATAACCTTCGGCCTCCAGACAACGGCGAACGTCGTCCAGCGACATATCATCGAACCAGCGAAGGTGCTTAGCGCCTTGGCTCAGTTCGTAGCGATAGTTACCACGCTGAAAGACAGAGACCCTACGGCCCAGTCTATCGTGGTATGACTCAATGTAATGGCAGAGGTACATGCTCGGCTCCTGTATGGATTGGCGATGAATGTATTTTACGCATCCACCGCCGCCCCTACTAGCCCCAGAACGGGACCACGCCTTTCGTGATTTGCCCCATCAGAGTCGGGCTCCCATTAACAGGAGGGTAGCAATAGTCTCCACCCTCAAGAGCTACCTCTGCGCCCCACACCCGCCCAATCAGGCGAATGTGGTAACGGTCTAGGTCAGGCTCCAGCCCATCTACAGGCCCTATGTGCACTACCTGCCCGATGATGTAGCAATCCTTCTTATCAGGGAAGTCATAGGACTTCACGACATCGCCCACTTTGATGTCAGCGTAGCCTTTGTCTTCGACTATCTTCAGGTTGCACACCGTAGGGTAGAACTCCTGTGTGTAGCTCTGCCCGTCACTCTTGAACCGGACATGGATTCTCCCAGTGCTGCTGGGCTTATGAGGAGCAGACCACCCCTCCAGTACGCCCTCGTCACCCCGGAAGGTAACCACGGTGTCTCCGTTCTTGACCTCAGCTTTGGTCTTGCAATCAATTAACTTCCACATCTGCCTTCTCCTTTCTGGAATCGATAGATGGCATTATCCCGTTCCAGATGTGGACAGCAAGTGTCACTTGCCCCTCGTTGAACGGCTCATTCACCTTGCGCAGCGCGTGCTGGCTATCAAAGATGCAGTACCCGTACTTGCGGTCTCGCAGGTAATACTGGTGGTCGTCAACCAGATGGCCGTCCTTCCACATCAGCTTCTTGATGAGGTCGTGTCCATGCCAGTCATTCAGGTGCTTCTTCAGCTTATGCCAGAACTCCGTCTCTTTATAGATTTTGGGTTCATTCGCAGTGCGAATCACGGTAATTCCATTACCAGTACGTTTAACTAGCACGATAGTTCCTCCGGAATCTCGACTGCATCGCCCAGCTTGCTGGCAACATAGCAGCGCATGGCTGCGATTAGTGGGGTTTCTCCATCTGCTTGCCAAGGTTCTTCGTCAGGAACGTAGATACGAGCATCCCACGCAGCAAACGTATCGACACAAGATATGCAGATACCCTCACGCTCAATAATCGGGCCACCTTGCGACCATACTTTCGAGTAACAATGTTTAGCAGATGTTATTTGTTGCGTTTGGAATTCTTTTACCTTTTTTCTGTCGTTGTACTTCCAACCTTCACACTTCGCCACCGCCCAATCAAGGGCGAGGTTTTTAAGTTCACATGTATAGATCAGCATGGCGTCACACGAACTGCATGAACATTGTGCATTCAGGGTGCTGGTCTTCATTCTCTTCGATGAAGTCCATGCACTCGGACTCTGTGCCTACGAACATGCAGACCTCTTCACGAGTCTCCATCCGCATCATTACAGCGACTTCCATTTCATCAGACATGCTCTGCTCCTTTATGGATTGCGTTGGTGATGTAGCCATTATGCCGAGCCACAACCGCCCCGACTACCTCCACATGTTTGAAATCGATTTCAAAATCGCCAGCCCCGTACAGGGCCTACCAGCCTTCGCAGCGTCTGGGTAGGGTTAGGTACTACCCAAGGCCCTCCAGCGCCTCCCAGAACGATTACAGCATCCGCTTGGCGGCGTCAGTCCGAGCGGTAATAGGGTACGCCTGCCAGCAGGACATAGGGCCAAATAAAAAGGCAGCGCGAAGCTGCCTCTTTGTCACTCAACCCTACGGGTACGCCGTACAGTAGCTACCACCTTCTCGATAGTCTTGGCCTTCCGCTCCAGCGTATCGCTGGCTTTCTCCAGAACGGTTACGCGAGTCAGGTCAATCAGTTCTCGCTTACCCGGATGTATAGCCAACATGCGTTCAGTCGCTACCTTGATGCCTGCACGACTGGCGTACGACCCGACTACAGTGTCCTTGGTCTCGGTATAGAACGTGTCACCGATGTCCGTACGCAGCATTAACTCAGTGAGTGTTAGTTTTGGCAGGTCCATCTTTCTTCACCTTCTCAAGTAGGGTATTCACAAACTCCTCGGCCTCAGACTCATTCATCGCAAACGCGGCCTGCTCAGCTACGGTGTATATCGAGCGTTGCAGTACGTCTTTGCAGATGGAGTCTAAGAACGCTATCACCTCGTCCGCCGACTGCCGCTCCACGAGTAGCGTCGAGACTACGGGCACTAGCAAGTTCACCGCTATGTTGGTGGATACCTTCAGCGCCTCCATGAGGCTACGCTTCACCTCTTTGTTCGTGAATGAATCGTCCTCGGTCATCACTTCGATTCGCGTGTAGATGTTACGCAGGGTGGCGACTTCACGCTCCAAGCCCACGATAAGGTTTTCTCGTTCAGACATTCAAGTGCTCCTTGTAGTATGCAATACGGTCAGCGGCGAGTAGGGGCTCGTTCCACATCAGGCTGTTACCTGCCTTAGCCTTTCGCAGGTCGAACACAGGTACGCCGTAGTGCTCGCACAGCCGTTGGTAATGAGGTACGTCACCGTACCCCGACAGAACTTGCTGGTTGCTGATAGTCAGAATGAACCGCGAACCGTCCTCAGTAATGGCAAGGTAGCCATCGCTTATGGCAGCGGTACGTACGTTCTTGATGCAGTTGCGGATGCTCTCGCGTTCCTTCTCACGAGCTTCTGCCGTCCGCCCCCATTCACGAAGACGCTTGAAGTACCACCATGACTTCGCTTCCTTGTTGAGCAGCGCGTAGATGGTCATAGCCGTTCCTTCACGATGAAGCCTTTGTCGGACACGGAGATACGCATAACCATCTCATCACTGTCGTAGGCGTAGATGTCAGCTACCGGGTCCGCCCCATCTGTCTGCAGTGCAAACAGAATGAAGTCCTCCTCAACAGCTTTCATGCTGGGGAACGTTTCAATGTGTGGGATGACACCCGGTGACTGCTGGTAGATTGCTGCTCTGCACTTCATGGTTCGCTCCTGTATGGAATTGCTATAGATGAATTATAACGCTCCAGACGTAGGAGCGGAAGTGTCACCAAACGAACCCGATAGACTCGATGGCCTTCCGAAACTCGACAATCAGGGTGGGCAGGCGCATTCTCAGGGCCGTGGCTAGGTTTTCGTCTGCTAGCTGGTCGTCGGTAGCATCCGGCCAAATCGCAGTGCTCCTAGCGTATTCGTAGTTGGGTTCCTTGCCCTCACCATGAATCCACCAAGGACGGTACTCGATACTGTACTCACAATCCGGCTTGGTCTCAGAGTCGATGCTCTTGGTCAGCTTGAACAGGTCAATCTCGTTGCCGTCCTTATCGACAGCCATGAGGTGCCATGCAGGTAGCCCAGAGCGCCCGTTGCGCAGTTGCTTCTTCTCGCCCTTCCGCAGTCCGTTGTGGTCTTTGTCGTGCGCGTGGTGCAGCGTGTTCTCGATGTAGTACCACGGGCCGAATGGGTGACAACCGTTCCACTTCTTCAGGGCGCGGTACTCTGCCGGAATCTGCTCAGCGATTCGTGCGGGTGTAGGGTCAGAGATACTGACGCGCTCAGACACCCGGTCGCTA
>JACCDQ010357772.1_pt1 | contig 53523 bp, 43 predicted proteins | sample 7446031 | NCBI WGS metagenome assembly JACCDQ01 (sample SAMN15323442, study PRJNA562643) | freshwater metagenome | isolation source: river surface water | place: USA:Blue River Watershed | collected 2017-08-17
CCGTTGGCGATGTTGCCGGCCAGCGTGGCGGTGGAGCGGATCGGGGGCGAACCGAAGCGGCGCAGCACCTCGGCAAAGTCGGGGTAGGCCTCTTGGATCAGGCCTTCGAGGGTGGCCAGCGACACCATGGCGCCGATGCGCCAGGCTTTGGCGCCGTCCTCGACCTTGCGCAGCTCGTCCACATTGCCCAGGTACATGATGTGGTCGGGGCGGCTGAACTGCTTGTTGACCTGCAGACCAATTTCGGTGCTGCCGGCCAGCAGCGTGGTGGTCGGGTTCTTGAGCAGGTAGTCGGCCACTTCGGCGAGGGTGGCGGGCGAGACGAATTCGTTGCCCTTGCGCGTGCGCACGACAGGCTGCACGATGATTTCGCCGTCCAGGCTCAGCGTGGGGGTCTTGGCGCGGGCGATCTCCTTGAGCAGCGGAATGTCGGCCTTGTCGTCGATCTTGAGTTCGCTCTGGCGCTCGCAGGCCTTGGCGGCGGCATCAATGATCGGCTTGTAGCCGGTGCAGCGGCACAGGTTGCCGCTCAATGAATCGGTGATCTGCTGGCGGCTGGGCTGGGGCAGCACCTGCACCAGATTGACCAGGCTCATCACGATGCCAGGCGTGCAAAAACCGCACTGCGAGCCGTGGCACTTGACCATCTCGTCTTGCACCGGGTGCAGCGTGCCGTCGGCCTTCTTCAGGCTCTCGACCGTCTTGACCGACTTGCCGTCCAGCGAAGGCAGCAATTGAATACAGGCGTTGACCGGCACGTAATCGACCGCCGTGCCTGCCGCATTGAGCTCACCCACCATGACCACGCAGGCGCCGCAATCGCCTTCTGCGCAGCCCTCCTTGGTGCCGGTGCGGTGGAGCTGTTCGCGCAGGTAGTCGAGAACGGTGGTGGTGCGGCGCTCGCCCTGGGCTTCGACGATCTGGCCGTCGAGGACAAAGCGCACGGTGTTGGTGACTTGGGTCATGGTGCGGGGATAAATAAACGGTAAGCCCCGATTTTAAGGAATCGGGGCTTGGTCGCGGCGGATTAATCGGGATCTGACCCCGATTAATAGGCCACTTTCTTGGGGCAGATCCCGGTTGATTTCAGGAACCGCGGTATGTGGAATAGCTCCAGGGGCTGACCAGCAAGGGGACATGGTAGTGCTGGTCTTCGTGGGCCACGCCAAAGTCGAGCGCCACCTGGTTGAGGAAATTGGGCTCGGGCAGCTGCACACCTTTGGCCTTGAAGTAACCGCTGACATCGAACACCAGGCGGTAAGTGCCCTTGCGCAGGCTGGCGTTGTCGTACAGCGGGCCATCCGGATTGCGGCCGTCGTGGTTGAGGGTGAAGCGCTTGACCAGCGTGGCTTGCTCGCCTTGCGTGGTGTACAGGGCGACCTGCATGCCGGCGGCGGGACAGCCGTTCATCGTGTCCAGAACGTGTGTGCTCAGACCCATGGGAACTCTCTTTCCTGTTTGAAAACTGGTTTGGTCGACCAAAGTGTATACACTTTTGGTTTTTCTGGCTATCATGCCCCCATGGACAGCACCAAAGCCCCGGAAACCTCCACCACCCACAGCATTGTGGAAGCGCTGACACGCGCCATCGTCGAGCACCGCCTGCTGCCGGGCGCCAAGCTGGCCGAGCAAAAACTGGCGGACCACTTCGGCGTGTCCCGCACGCTGGTGCGCCAGGCCCTCTTCCAGCTCTCGCAAAACCGCCTCATCCGCATGGAGCCGGCCCGAGGCGCGTTTGTCGCCGCACCGTCGGTCGAAGAAGCCCAGCAGGTGTTTGCCGTGCGGCGCATGCTGGAGAGCGAGATGACCCGCGAATTCGTCAAAAGCGTCACCCCGGCCAAGATTCGCTCGCTCAAGGAACACGTCCAGCAAGAGCGGGAAGCCGTCGCCAAGGAAGATGTTTCCGGCCGCACCGAGCTGCTGGGCGACTTTCATGTGCGCATGGCCGAGCTGATGGGCAACCAGGTGCTGGCCCAGCTGCTGGGCGAACTGATTTCGCGCTGCGCATTGATCACCCTGATGTACCAGTCGCGCAGCGAAGCCCAGCACTCCACCGAAGAACACGCCGAGATCGTCGCCGCCCTCGCCGCCAAAGACGCCGACAAGGCCGTGCAGCTGATGCAGGAACACCTCGACCACGTCGAAGCCAGCCTGATCTACGACCGCAAGGTCCCCTCCCACGACATCGCCATCGCCCTGACCTGAGATCGCCTGAACATGAGCACCTACGACTCTACCCTCCCCTACCCACGCGACCTCAAGGGTTACGGCCGCCATGTGCCGCACGCGCAATGGCCAGGCGGCGCCCGCGTGGCCGTGCAGTTCGTGCTGAACTACGAAGAAGGCGGTGAAAACTGCGTGCTGCACGGCGACAAGGCCAGCGAGCAGTTTTTGAGTGAAATGTTCAACCCCGCCGCTTTCGAGGCCCGCCACATCAGCATGGAAGGCATCTACGAATACGGCTCGCGTGCCGGTGTGTGGCGCCTGCTGCGCGAGTTTGAAAAGCGCGGCCTGCCGCTCACGGTGTTTGGCGTGGCCACCGCGCTGCAAAAGCACGACGACGTGACCGCCGCCTTCAAGGAACTGGGTTACGACATCGCCTGCCACGGCCTCAAGTGGATCCACTACCAGAACATCGACGAAGCCACCGAGCGCGCGCACATGGCCGAGGCGATGGAGATTCTGCAAAAGCTGACCGGGGAACGCCCCTTGGGCTGGTACACCGGCCGCGACAGCCCCAACACCCGGCGTCTGGTGGCCGACTACGGCGGCTTTGAATACGACAGCGACTACTACGGCGACGACCTGCCTTTCTGGATGAAAGTTCAAAAGACCGATGGCAGTGTGGTGCCGCAACTGATCGTGCCCTACACGCTGGACTGCAACGACATGCGCTTTGCGCTGCCGCAGGGTTACTCGCACGCCGATCCCTTCTTCCAGTACATGAAGGACACTTTTGACGCGCTGTACGCCGAGGGCGATCCGAATGGCGACAACGCGCCCAAGATGATGAGCATCGGCATGCACTGCCGCCTGCTGGGCCGCCCCGGTCGCATCACCGCACTGCAGCGCTTTCTGGACCACATCCAGTCGCACGACAAGGTCTGGGTGGCGCGGCGCATCGACATCGCGCGGCATTGGAAAACCACACACCCTTTTCAGGACTGAGTCCCATGCAGGAGGCCGCCCCTGCGGCCGAATCTTCGCGCCCGGAAGCGCACTCCTGCAAACACACAAACATTCGGCCGCAGGGGCGGCCTCCTACAGAGACAGCCATGCCGATCACGCTTGAACAACTCAACAGTGCCCGCCGCGAAGATGCGGCGCAAATGCTCGACGGCCTGTATGAACATTCACCCTGGATTGCCGAGCAGGCATTGAATGAGCGCCCTTTCAAGTCACTGGCCCACCTCAAGCACGCCATGTGCGAGGTGCTGGCCCACGCCGGACGCGATGCGCAACTCGGCTTGATCCGTGCCCACCCGGAGCTGGCAGGCAAGGCCATGGTCAGCAAGACGCTCACGGCCGAGTCGACCAACGAGCAGACCAAGGCGGGCCTGACCGACTGCACACCCGAAGAGTTCGCCAAAATCCAGCAACTCAACGCCGACTACAACGCCAAGTTCGGCTGGCCCTTCATCCTGGCGGTGCGTGGCCCGCGAGGCGTGGGGCTGAACAAGGCGCAGATCATCGAGGCCTTCGAGCGCCGCCTGCACGGTCACCCCGACTTTGAACTGGCCGAGTGCCTGCGCAACATCCACCGCATCGTCGAGATCCGCCTGAACGACAAGTTCGGCGTCGAGCCGACGCTGGGCCACCAGGTCTGGGACTGGCAGGAAAAGCTGGCGCAACATTCGGACCCCGACTTTGCCGAAAAGGGCCAGCTCACCGTCACCTACCTGACCGACGCGCACCGGGCGTGTGCCCAGCGCATCAGCCACTGGATGAAGGACTGCGGCTTTGACGAGGTCGAAATCGACGCGGTGGGCAACGTGGTGGGCCGCTACCACCCGGCTGCTGCGGGCCAAAAATACCTGTTGACCGGCTCGCACTACGACACCGTGCGCAACGGTGGCAAATACGACGGTCGCCTGGGCATCTTCGTGCCCATGGCCTGCGTGCAGCAGCTGCACCAGCAGGGCAAGCGTTTGCCCTTCGGCATCGAAGTGGTGGCCTTTGCCGAAGAGGAAGGCCAGCGCTACAAAGCCACTTTCCTCGGCTCGGGCGCGCTGATCGGCGACTTCAAGCCCGAGTGGCTGGATCAGAAAGATGCCGACGGCATCACCATGCGCGCCGCCATGCAGCACGCGGGTCTGTGTACCGACGACATCCCCAAAATCCAGCGCGACCCGGCCCACTATCTGGGCTTCATTGAAGTCCACATCGAACAAGGCCCGGTGCTCAATGAAGTGAACATCCCGCTGGGCGTGGTCACCTCCATCAACGGCAGCGTGCGCTACCTCTGCGAAATCATCGGCACGGCCAGCCACGCGGGCACCACCCCCATGGACCGCCGCCGCGACGCGGCCTGTGCGGTGGCCGAACTGGCGCTGTACATGGAGCAACGCGCTGCAAAAGATGGCGACAGCGTGGCGACCATCGGCCAGCTGCAAGTGCCCAACGGCTCCATCAACGTCGTGCCCGGCCGCTGCAGCTTCAGCCTGGACCTGCGTGCACCCACCGATGCCCAACGCGACGCGCTGGTGGCCGATGTGATGGCGCAGCTGCAAAGCATTTGCGAGCGCCGCGGTGTGCGCTACACCTGCGAGGAAACCATGCGTGCCGCCGCCGCCCCCAGCGCTCCTGAATGGCAAGCCCGCTGGGAACGTGCCGTGAGCGCCCTGGGCGTGCCGCTGTTCAAACTGCCCAGTGGCGCCGGCCACGATGCGATGAAGCTGCACGAAGTCATGCCGCAGGCCATGCTGTTTGTGCGCGGCGAAAACGCCGGCATCAGCCACAACCCGCTCGAATCGACCACCAGCGACGACATGCAGCTGTGCGTCGACGCTTTCACCCACGTCCTGAATCAACTGGAGCAAGAAACCCGATGAGCGCCACCGCCCAACAATACGCACAGCTCGACGCCTGGATCGACGCCCACTTTGACGAGCAGGTCAAGTTCCTGCAAGCGCTGGTGCAGGTGCCCACCGACACCCCCCCCGGCAACAACGCCCCGCACGCCGAGCGCACCGCCGAACTGCTCAAAGGCTTTGGCTACGAAGCAGAAAAACACGCCGTGCCGCAAGCCGATGTGAAAGCCTACGGCCTCGAATCCATCACCAACCTGATCGTGCGTCGAAAATACGGCCAAGGCAAAACCATTGCCCTGAACGCCCACGGCGACGTGGTGCCCCCGGGCGAAGGCTGGACCCATGACCCCTACGGCGGCGAGATCGAGAACGGCGCCATGTACGGCCGCGCCACGGCGGTGAGCAAAAGCGATTTTTCCACCTTCACCTTTGCCACCCGCGCGCTCGAATCGCTGGGCCTGCCCCTCAAAGGCGGCGTGGAGCTGCACTTCACCTACGACGAGGAGTTCGGCGGCGAGATGGGGCCCGGCTGGCTGCTGGCCAAGGGCTTGACCAAGCCTGACCTGATGATCGCCGCCGGCTTTTCGTATCAGGTGGTCACCGCGCACAACGGCTGCCTGCAGATGGAAGTGACGGTGCAGGGCGAAATGGCCCACGCCGCCGTGCCCGACACCGGCACCGATGCGCTGCAGGGTGCGGTGCACATCCTGAACGCGCTGCACGCACTCAACGCCGATTACAAAAAGGTCACCTCCACGGTCGAAGGCATCACCCACCCTTATTTGAACGTGGGTCAGATCAGTGGCGGCACCAACACCAACGTCATGCCCGGCAAGGTGGTCTTCAAGCTCGACCGTCGCATGATCCCCGAAGAGAACCCGGCCGAAGTCGAAGCGTCCATCCGCAAGACCATCGAAGAAGCCGCCAAGAGCTTCAACCCGCCGCGAGGCGGCAAGCTGCTCAAGGTCGATATCCGCCGCATGCTGCTGGCCAACGCCATGAAGCCGCTCGCGGGCAACGCGCCGCTGGTCGATGCGATCCAGAAACATGGCGGCGAAGTCTTTGGCGAGCCCATCCCCGCCGTGGGCACCCCGCTCTACACCGACGTGCGCCTGTACGTGGAGCGCGGCATCCCGGGCGTGATCTACGGCGCCGGCCCCCGCACCGTGCTGGAAAGCCACGCCAAGCGCGCCGACGAGCGTGTGCAACTGGAAGACGTGCGCCGGGCGACCAAGGTGGTGGCACGCACGCTGCTGGATTTGCTGAACTGAGCGGCTGTACAAGGGCGTTTTGGGCGGCGCACTAACACCCAGCGACAGCAGCCAGCCCGCAATGCAGACACAATAGGCAGGTCAGTTTCAGCGTGTCCACACCATGACACGCCACGGACGCCCCGATTGGACGGCTCAGACCCAGCCGTCCTCGCCTTTTGTCAGACAAGGATTCCCATGCGCCCCCGCCTTTGGCCTGCCGCTGCGCCCACACCCGCCACCCGCACCCTCTATCGACCTGTTGCCCTGACCGCACTCGCATTGTCCTGTGCCTTGTTGCTGGCGGCTTGTGGCAAAGAACCCCAAGGTCCCGGACAGATGCCTCCCCCCCCCGTGGGCGTGGTGACGGTGGCGCCGGTCTCGGTACCGATCGAGATCGAACTGTCGGGCCGGCTCGAGCCGATCCGCACCGCGCAGGTGCGTGCACGGGTGACCGGCGTGGTGCAAAAACGCCTCTTTGCCGAAGGCGCCACGGTGCAAGCCGGCCAGAGCCTTTACCGCATCGACCCGGCCCCCTACAAAGCCGCCCTGGACAGCGCACAGGCCGCACAGGCCAAGGCCGAGGCCAGCCTCTCGCAAGCGCAGTCCACCCTGGACCGCACACGTGTGCTGGCCGAACTCAAGGCCATCAGCCCTCTGGCCTGGGACAACACCCAAGCCACCCACCGCGCCGCGCAGGCCGATGTGGCCGCGGCCAAAGCCGCTGTGCAGCAGGCACGCCTGAACCTGGATCACGCCTCGGTGCTGGCCCCCATCAGTGGCCGCATCGGCCGCTCGCTGGTGACCGAGGGTGCCTTGGTCAGCCAGGCTGAAGCCACACACCTGGCGACCATCCAGCAGGTGGACACGCTGATGGTGAACTTCACCCAGTCGGCGGCGGAGGCCATGCGCATCCAGCGCGCGATCGCGGCCGGTGAACTCAAGGGCAGCCATTCGGCCCAGGTCAAAGTGCTGCTCGACGACGGCAGTGTCTACGCGCAGCCTGGCCGACTGATGTTTGCCGACATCGCCGTGGACCCGGCCACCGGTCAGGTAACGCTTCGCGCCGAAGTGCCCAACCCCAAAGGCGAGCTGCTGCCTGGCCTGTTTGTGAAGGTGCGCCTGCAGGTGGCCCGCAGCGAGCAGGCCATGGTGCTGCCGCAGCAGGCGGTCACGCGCGGCACGTCCGAAGACACCGTCATGGTGGTGGACGCCGAGGGCCAGGTCAGCAAGCGCCCGGTTCAGCTGGGCGGCCAACTGGGTGACACCCGCAACACCAGCGGACCACAGTGGATCATCACCAGCGGCCTGAAAGCGGGTGAACAGGTGGTGGTCGATGGCTTCCAGAAGATCCGGCCCAAGGCTGCGGTCAAGCCGGTGCCCTGGCAGCCTGCGGCTGCACCTGCCCTTGCCGCATCCTCAGCGGCGTCTGCAGCCAAGTAAACCCGGGAGTCCCACATGAATTCCCGGTTCTTCATCGACCGGCCCATCTTTGCATGGGTCATTGCCCTCTTCATCGTGGTGCTGGGCGCCGCCGCCATCACCAAGCTGCCCGTGGCGCAGTACCCCACGGTGGCGCCGCCGGCCATCGTGATCAACGCGACTTACCCCGGCGCCTCGGCGCAGGTGATGGAAGACAGCGTGCTGTCCGTCATCGAGCAGGAACTCAACGGCGCGCCCGGCCTGATCTACATGGAATCGGCCGCGGACGCCAGCGGCACCGGCACGCTCACGGCCACCTTCGAGCCCGGCACCGATGTGGCGATCGCGCAGATCGAGGTGCAAAACCGCCTCTCGCGTGCCACGCCCCGCCTGCCCTCTGCCGTCACGCAGCAAGGCGTGCGGGTGGACAAGGCGCGCTCGAACTTTCTGATGTTCGTGATGCTGACGTCCAGCAATGCCAACTGGGACCCGGTGGCGCTGGGTGACTATGCGGTGCGCAACATCCAGCCCGAACTGCTGCGTGTGCCCGGCGTGGGCCAGGTGCAACTGTTCGGCACCGAAAAAGCCATGCGCGTGTGGATCGATCCGCAAAAGCTGCAAGGCGTGGGCCTGTCGGCCAACGATGTGAACAACGCCATCCGCCTGCAGAACCTGCAGGTGTCGGCCGGCAGCATCGGTGGCCTGCCCAATGTGGCGGGTCAGACCCAGTACGCCACCGTCAAAGTCAACGGCCAGCTCTCCAGCGTGGCGCAGTTTGGTCAGATCCTGCTGCGCGCCAACGCCGATGGATCGAGCGTGCGCCTGAAAGACGTGGCCCGCATCGAAGTCGCGGGCCAGGCCTATGTCTCGTCTTCGCGCCTGAACGGTATGCCGGCCACGGGTCTGGGCATCCAGCTCTCGCCCACGGGCAACGCACTGGCTGCCGCCACGGGCGTGCGCGAGCGCATGGCGCAACTCAAGACCTACATGCCCGAAGGCGTGGGTTACGACGTGCCCTACGACAGCTCCAGGTTCGTGCGCATCTCGATCCAGGAAGTGGTCAAGACCCTGGTCGAGGCCATCGTGCTGGTGTTCATCGTGATGCTGGTCTTCCTGCAGAACATCCGTTACACCCTGATCCCCACCATCGTGGTGCCGGTGGCCCTGCTGGGCACTTTTGGCGTGATGCTGGCGATGGGCTTTTCCATCAACGTGCTCACGCTCTTTGGCATGGTGCTGGCCATTGGCATCCTGGTGGACGACGCGATCGTGGTGGTGGAAAACGTCGAGCGCATCATGGCCGACGAAGGTCTGCCGCCGCGCGAAGCGACCATCAAGGCCATGGGCCAGATCACCGGGGCCATCGTCGGCATCACGGTGGTGCTGATTTCGGTGTTCGTGCCCATGGCGTTTTTCAGCGGCTCGGTGGGCAACATCTACCGCCAGTTCTCGCTGGCCATGGTGGCGTCCATGGTGTTCTCGGCCGCCATGGCGCTGTCGCTCACGCCAGCGCTGTGCGCCACGCTGCTCAAGCCGGTGGCGCCCGGACACCACGACAAGAAAGGGTTCTTCGGCGTTTTCAACCGCCGCTTCAAGCAGGCCACCCATGGCTACGAGGCGGGCGTGGCCCGCATGCTGCCGCGTGCCGGCCGCTGGCTGCTGGTCTATGGCGCCATCGTGGCGGTGGCGGCCTTCATGTACCAGCGGCTACCCAACTCGTTTTTGCCCAGTGAAGACCAGGGCTACCTGATCGTGAACGTGCAGCTGCCGCCGGGCGCCTCGCGTGACCGCACCGAAGCGGCCATGCAAAAGGTGGAGGAATTCTTCCTCGCCCAGCCTGAAGTCGACAAGGTGGTGGGCGTGCTGGGCTTTTCCTTCTCGGGCTCGGGTCAGAACGCCGCGCTGGCCTTTGTGCCGCTCAAGCCCTGGGACGAGCGCACCGGCCCAGGGCAGAGTGCGCAGGCACTGGCCGGACGGGCTTTCGGCGCGCTGATGGGCGTGCGTGACGCCTTCATTTTCCCGCTGTCACCGCCGCCGATTCCCGAACTGGGCACGGCCACTGGCTTCAACTTCCGCCTGCAGGACCGAGGCGGCCTGGGCCACGACGCCTTGCTGGCCGCGCGCAACCAGCTGCTGGGCATGGCCGCCCAGAGCAAGATGCTGCAAGGCGTGCGTGCCGACGGGCTGGAAGACGCCCCCCAGCTGCAGCTGGACATCGACCGCGAACGCGCCGCCGCCATGGGCGTCGGGTTTGACGCGGTGGGCAATGTGCTGCAGACCGCGCTGGGCTCGGCCTACATCAACGACTTCCCGAGCGGCGGTCGCCTGCAGCGCGTGATCGTGCAGGCCGAAGCCCGCGCCCGCATGCAGCCCGATGATGTGCTGCGCCTGACGGTGCCGGGCAACAAGGGCCAGCTGGTGCCGCTGTCGGCCATCGGCAGCGTGCGCTGGGTGACTGGTCCGGTGCAGACCGTGCGCTACAACGGCTACCCGGCCATGAAGATCGGCGGCGATGCCGCGCCTGGCTACTCCACCGGCGACGCCATGGCCGAGATGGAGCGCCTGGCCAGCCAGCTGCCGCAAGGCATCGGCTACGAGTGGACCGGCCAATCGCGCGAGGAAAAGCTCTCGGGCGCCCAGGCCGGCATCCTGCTGCTGTTCTCGATGCTGGCCGTGTTCCTCTGTCTGTCGGCCCTGTACGAGAGCTGGAGCATTCCGGTGGCGGTGCTGCTGGTGGTGCCGCTGGGCGTGGTGGGCTCGCTGGCGGGCGTGTGGTTGCGCGGCATGCCCAACGACGTGTACTTCAAGGTCGGCCTGATCACCATCATCGGCCTGTCGGCCAAGAACGCGATCCTGATCATCGAGTTCGCCAAGGACCTGCAGGCCGAAGGCAAAGGCCTGATCGAGGCGACTCTGCAGGCCTGTCACCTGCGTTTCCGTCCGATCATCATGACCTCGTTCGCCTTCATCCTGGGCGTGCTGCCCTTGGCGATCGCCACCGGGGCCGGTTCGGCCAGCCAGCGGGCGATTGGCACGGGGGTGATGGGTGGCATGGTCACAGCCACGGTGCTGGCGGTGTTTCTGGTGCCGGTGTTCTTTGTGGTGATTCGCCGCCTGTTCCCGGCTACCGGGCATGAGGCGCCGCATGGCACCACGATCGGCTCGGCCGCCGTCGACGCAGCCGTGGCCAATCTGGAGTCCCCTGCCAAGGGGCACTGACACGACACCTCCTCCTGAACCGGGGCCGGCTACGCCGGCCCTTGCTGTTTCTGCCCCGTGAGGGTTTGCCCTCATCGGTTTGCATGGAATTTTGTATACAGTCCAGAACACAAAGTGGCAGCTGTTCTAGCCGCTTTGGGATCCTCCCAACCGTCTATTTCCAGGAGTCTCCTCCATGAGTTCAACTGTCCACCCTGTTGACGAGCGCCTGCCCACCGGCAAGCTCACCGCACTGGGCCTTCAGCACGTGCTGGTGATGTATGCAGGCGCGGTGGCCGTGCCCTTGATCATCGGCCGCGCCCTCAAGCTCAGCCCCGAGCAGGTCACGATGCTGATCCAGGCCGATCTGTTTTGCTGCGGCCTGGTCACCCTGATCCAGGCCTTTGGTGCCACCCAGTGGTTCGGCATCAAGCTGCCGGTCATGATGGGCGTGACCTTTGCCGCCGTGGCGCCCATGGTGGCCATGGCCAACGCCACGCCCGGCGTGGAGGGCGCCGGATTGATCTTTGGCGCCATCATCGGCGCGGGCCTCATCTCGATATTGCTGGCGCCAGTGGTCAGCCGCATGCTGCGCTTTTTCCCGCCCGTGGTCACCGGCACCATCATCGCCGTCATCGGCATCAGCCTGATGCGTGTGGGCATCAACTGGATCTTCGGTGTGCCCGTCGGCCCCACCGCCCCCCAGATCGTGAACCCCGAGCACGCGCAGTGGCTGGCCACGGTCAAGGCGCTGGCTGGCGCGGCGGTGCAACCTGCAGCCGGCGCCAGCGCAGTGGCCGCCACCGTGCCGCCCATGCCGGCCGGTCTGAGCCTGGTGGGCACCGTGCCCAACCCCAAGTACGCGCAATTGCCGCACATCGCCATCGCGGCCGTATCGCTGCTGTCGATCATGCTGATCGCCAAATACGCCCGCGGCTTCATCGCCAACATCTCGGTGCTGCTGGGCATCGTGGTGGCTGCCGTCATCGCCACAGCCATGGGCTACATGAACTTCGACAAGGTGGCCAAGGCCAACTGGTTCGACCTGGTGCTGCCCTTCGAGATCGCCAAACCGGTTTTCGATCCGATCCTGATCCTGACCATGACGCTGGTGATGATCGTGGTGATGATCGAGTCGACCGGCATGTTCCTGGCCCTGTCGGACCTGACCGGCAAGAAGATCGACCAGAAACAGCTCTCGGCTGGCCTGCGCGTGGACGGTCTGGGTACGCTGATCGGTGGCATCTTCAACACCTTCCCTTACACCAGCTTCTCGCAGAACGTGGGCCTGGTGGGCGTGACCGGTGTCAAGAGCCGCTTTGTTTGCGTGGCCGCCGGCGTGATCCTGTTGCTGCTGGGCCTGCTGCCCAAAATGGCGGCGCTGGTCGAGTCGCTGCCCACCTTCGTGCTGGGCGGCGCCGGCCTGGTGATGTTCGGCATGGTGGCGGCCACCGGCATCCGCATCCTGGGCTCTGTCGACTACAAGAACAACCGCAACAACCTCTTCATCGTGGCCGTGTCGATCGGCATCGGCATGATCCCGCTGATTGCTCCGCGCTACCTGCAGTGGTTCCCGCACGGGCTGCACCCGCTGATCGAGTCGGGCATCCTGCTCGCTTCGCTGAGCGCCGTGATCCTGAACCTGTTCTTCAATGGTGCCAGCGGCGACAACCGCGACGCCATCGAAGCCGCCAAGCAGGCCGAAGCGCACTGAAGCTTTCGATGCCTGTGCAGGAGCGAGCCCCTGCTCGCGAAAGGTTCGGCAGCAGGGGCTGCCTCCTGCAGAAAAAGGCCAGGCCAGTGCCTGGCCTTTTGCTTTTTATGGTGGTAATCCACACCCGTTTGACGAATCAAATGGGTTACGCTGTTGCTTGTGTCCACCGTCACGTCCCCCTGAAAAGAGACAACCGAATGAGCCAGAAACTTTCCCCTGCAGAAGAAGCCCTGCGCGACGCAGCCCGTGACTACCACCGCCTGCCCACGCGCGGCAAGATTTCAGTCAATCCGACCAAGCCCATGTCCAACCAGCGCGACCTGTCGCTGGCTTATTCCCCCGGCGTGGCCTACCCCTGCCTGGACATTGCTGCCGACCCCAGCAAGGCCTACGACTACACCAGCCGCGGCAACCTGGTGGCCGTGATCACCAACGGCACCGCCGTGCTGGGTCTGGGCGACATCGGCCCACTGGCTGGCAAGCCGGTCATGGAAGGCAAGGGCGGCCTGTTCAAGAAGTTCGCCGGCATCGATGTGTTCGACATCGAGCTCGACGAACGCGACCCCGACAAGCTGGTGGACATCATTGCCGCCATGGAGCCCACGCTGGGCGGCATCAACCTCGAAGACATCAAGGCGCCCGAGTGCTTCTACATCGAGAAGAAGCTGCGTGAGCGCATGAACATTCCGGTCTTCCACGACGACCAGCACGGCACGGCCATCATCTCGGCCGCCGCCCTCGTCAACGGCCTGGAGCTGGTGGGCAAGGACATCACCCAAGTCAAGGTGGCTGTCTCTGGGGCCGGTGCTGCCGCCATTGCCTGTCTGGACGTGTTCGTCGGTCTGGGCGTGAACCCGAAAAACGTCTTCATGTGCGACTCCAAGGGCGTGGTCTACGAAGGCCGTCCTGGCGGTTACGACGAGTCCAAGGCCCGCTACGCCCAAAAGACCGAAGCCCGCACGCTGGCCGATGCCGTCAATGGCGCCGACGTGTTCCTGGGCTGCTCGGCCCCAGGCGTGCTGACTGGCGACATGGTCAAAACCATGGCGAACCAGCCCATCATCCTCGCCCTGGCCAACCCTGAACCCGAGATCCGCCCCGAGGTGGCCAAGGCCGCGCGTCCGGACTGCATCATCGCCACCGGCCGTTCGGACTACCCCAACCAGGTCAACAACGTCCTGTGCTTCCCCTACATCTTCCGGGGCGCGCTCGACTGCGGCGCCACCAAGATCACCGAGGCCATGAAGATTGCCTGCGTGCGCCAGATCGCCGATCTGGCCAAGGCCGACATCAGCGAAGAAGTGGCCAGCGCCTACGCCGGCCAGGAACTGACCTTCGGCGCCGACTACCTCATCCCCAAGCCATTTGACTCGCGCCTGATCCTGCGCATCGCGCCGGCCGTGGCACAGGCTGCAGCCGAGTCCGGCGTGGCCACGCGCGCCATCACCGACATGGATGCCTACCGCCAGCAGCTGCAAAGCTTCGTGACGCAGACTGGCATCCTGATGCGTCCCATCTTCAACGCCGCCAAGGCGGTGCCCAACAGCCTCAAGCGTGTGGCGTATGCCGATGGCGAAGACGAGCGCGCCCTGCGCGCTGCGCAAATGGCCATTGACGAAAAGATCGCCCACCCGATCCTGATTGGTCGTCCCGCCGTGATCGCCGCCCGCATCGAAAAAGCCGGCCTGCGCATGCGCCTGGGGGGGGACGTGGAGAACGTCAACCCCGAAGAGGACGCGCGTTTTCGCCAGTATTGGGAGCACTACCACCAGCTCATGAAGCGCAACGGCGTGAGCCCGGCCGTGGCCAAAGCCACCGTGCGCCGCTCCAACACCGTGATCGGCTCGCTGATGGTGGCCCTCAAGGACGCCGACGCCCTGATCTGCGGCCTGGCCGGCAGCTACATGACGCACCTCGAGCGCATCGACTCCATCCTGGGTCGCCGCGCCGACGCCTCCAACTACGCCGCCGTCAACGCCCTGATGACCCCGCGCGGTCCGCTCTTCATCACCGACACCTATGTGAACGAGGACCCCAGCGCTGAACAGCTGGCCGAAATCGCGGCCATGGCTGCCGCGGAAATCCAGCGCTTTGGCATCGTGCCCAAGGTGGCCTTCCTGTCGCACTCGACCTACGGCTCGTCCAAGCGCGCCAGCGCACGCAAGATGCGTCTGGCCCGCGACCTGTTCGTGGCGCAGCACCCCGACATCGAATGCGATGGCGAACTGCATGGGGACGCGGCGCTCGAGCCTGAAATCCGCAACGTGTACATGGAAGACAGCACCCTGACCGGCTCGGCCAACCTGCTGGTGTGTCCCAACCTGGACGCGGCCAACATCCTCTACAACGTGCTCAAGACCACCACCAGCGGAGGCGTGACCGTCGGCCCCATCCTGATGGGCACCGCCGGCTCCGCCCACATCCTGACCCCGGCGGCCACGGTACGCCGGGTGTTCAACATGACGGCCCTGGCCGCAGCCCAGAAGCGCTGACCCCGCCGTTCACGCACCTGGTGCACGACGCACCACATGGGGGCACTTTCTAGGGGATGGCCCTGACAAATCACGTCAGGGCCATCCCTGATAATGGGCATCGAACTTGCTAATCGAGTTCACCGTTTATCAAAGCCCAGGAGTCCCCATGAACAAGCGCTTTTTCCTCAAGGCCAGCACTGCACTGGCTGCCGCTGCCGCCTTCGGTTCTGTGCAGGCACAGACCACGCCGATCAAGTTCCAGCTCGACTGGCGTTTCGAGGGACCGTCCGCGCTCTTCCTGGTGCCAGCGGCCAAGGGTTATTTCAAGGACGCCAAGCTGGATGTGACCGTGGACGCCGGCAACGGCTCGGGCGGCGCAGTCACGCGCGTGGCCTCGGGCACCTACGACCTGGGCTTTGCCGATCTGGCCGCCCTGATGGAATTCCACGCCAACAACCCCGACGCCCCCAACAAGCCAGTGGCCATCATGATGGTCTACAACAACACCCCGGCTTCGGTGATGGCGCTCAAGAAAAGCGGCATCAAGAGCCCGGCCGACCTGACCGGCAAGAAGCTGGGCGCCCCGGTCTTTGACGCCGGTCGCCGCGCCTTCCCGATCTTTGCCAAGGCCAACGGCGTGGGCAACGTGGCCTGGACCGCCATGGACCCGCCGCTGCGCGAGACCATGCTGGTGCGCGGCGACGTGGACGCCATCACCGGTTTCACCTTCACTTCGCTGCTCAACATCGAGGCGCGCGGTGTCAAGGCCGAGGACGTGACCGTGCTGCAGTACCCCGACTACGGCGTCAAGCTCTACGGCAACGCCATCATCGCCACGCCCAAGATCCTCAAGGAAAACCCGGCCGCCGTGAAAGCTTTCCTGGCTGCCTTCACCAAGGGCGCCAAGGACGTGATTGCCGACCCGGCCAAAGCCATTGAGGCCGTCAAGGCCCGCGACGGCATCATCAACACCGAGCTCGAAACCCGTCGTCTCAAGCTGGCCATTGACACCGTGATCAACAGCCCCGATGCACGCACCGAAGGTTTCGGGCAGGTCAACCCCGGTCGTCTGTCGCTCATGGCCTCGCAAGTGTCTGACGCCTTCAACACCAAGACGCGGGTCAAGGTGGACGACATCTGGAACGGCTCCTACCTGCCGTCGTCCAAAGAGCTGGACATCCTGCCCAAGGGCAAGAAGTAATCTGCAAGATTCCCCCGGTGACCGCTGTGGTCACCGCCTATCCATGACCGGACCCGGCAGGGTCCGTGCCTGAACCTGCTCAGGACTTTTCCCATGTCCCAAGACGCTTTCGTCGATTTCCAGAATGTCTGGCTCGCCTACAACGAGGCGCTGCTGGCCGAAAACCACTTCGCGGTGGAAGACATCAACCTGCAAGTGCGCCAGGGCGAGTTCATCGCCATCGTCGGCCCCTCGGGTTGCGGCAAGTCCACCTTCATGAAACTCACCACCGGCCTGAAGATGCCCAGCAAAGGGCGCATCCTGGTCGACGGCCAGCCGGTCACCGGTCCCCTCAAGATCAGCGGCATGGCCTTTCAGGCCCCTTCGCTGCTGCCCTGGCGCAGCACGCTCGACAACGTTTTGCTGCCGCTGGAGATCGTCGAGCCCTACCGCTCCAGCTTCAAGCAGAAGAAAGACGAGTACGTGGCCCGTGCCCGCAAGCTGCTGCAGACCGTGGGTCTGGGCGGCTACGAAGACAAATACCCCTGGCAACTGTCGGGCGGCATGCAGCAGCGCGCCAGCATCTGCCGCGCACTCATCCACGAGCCCAAGATGCTGCTGCTCGACGAGCCCTTCGGCGCGCTCGACGCCTTCACCCGCGAGGAACTGTGGTGCACGCTGCGCGACCTCTGGACCGAGCAGCGCTTCAACGTGATCCTGGTCACGCACGACCTGCGCGAATCGGTCTTCCTGGCCGACACCGTCTATGTGATGAGCAAGGGCCCAGGCCGTTTCGTGGTCAAGCGCGAGATCGATCTGCCGCGACCGCGCGACCTGGAGGTGACCTACACCCCCGAGTTCACCAACATCGTGCACGAGCTGCGCGGCCACATCGGCGCCATGCGCAAGAGCGGCGCCGTGATCAACCAGTGACGAGGACACCCACATGAACAAGAAAACACTGGAACGCTGGTCCCCCTGGATCCTGCTGGTCATCACGCTCGTCATCTGGGAAGTGCTGTGCCGCACCTTCCAGGTCTCGGAATTTGTGTTCCCGAGCCCCTCGCGCATCTGGCAGCAGTTCATGGAATTCAAGGAAGTGATCGCTGGCCACGCCTGGCGCACCTTCTGGGTCACCATGGCGGGTTTTGGCATCGCCATCGTGGCGGGCGTTCTGCTGGGCTTCGTGATCGGCAGCTCGCGCATCGCCTACGCCGCGGTCTACCCGCTGATGACCGCCTTCAATGCCCTGCCCAAGGCAGCCTTCGTGCCGATCCTGGTGGTGTGGTTCGGCATCGGCATTGGCCCGGCCATCCTCACCGCTTTCCTGATCAGCTTCTTCCCCATCATGGTGAACATCGCCACCGGCCTGGCCACACTCGAGCCCGAACTCGAAGACGTGCTGCGCGTGCTGGGTGCCAAGCGCTGGGACGTGCTGGTCAAGGTCGGCCTGCCGCGCTCCATGCCTTACTTCTACGGCTCACTCAAGGTCGCCATCACGCTCGCGTTTGTCGGCACCACCGTGTCGGAGATGACCGCTGCCAACGAAGGCATCGGCTACCTGCTGATCTCGGCCGGCTCGGCCATGCAGATGGGTCTGGCGTTTGCAGGCCTGCTGGTGGTGGGCGCCATGGCCATGGCCATGTACGAACTCTTCAGCTACGTGGAAAAGCACACCACCGCCTGGGCACACCGCGGCTCGCAGGGCGAATAAGCGACAAGCCAGCCGCTACAATGGCGGCTTCGGAAGAGTGGCAGAGTGGTCGATTGCAACGGTCTTGAAAACCGTCGACCCGCAAGGGTCCGTGAGTTCGAATCTCACCTCTTCCGCCACCTCAATTTCAAAACGGCCTGCGGGCCGTTTTGCTTTTTGCGATTGGGCTTCTCAGCGGCCATTCCTACGTTCTGGCCACATTCCCGTAATCGACCCAGGCCAGATCCAGCAAGGCTTTGCGGCTGAGGATATGAATGCTGCCCCGCCCCAGGCTGAGCACGCCCTGTCTGGCCATGTTGTTCAGTGCAATGGTGACCGCCTCCCTTCTGACCCCCAGGGCTTGGGCAATCGTCGTGTGCGTCACCGCGACATGATCTGTGTGCACCAGCATTTGCCAGTTCAGCAACCAGTGGACGACCTGCTGGTCGATGGAACTGAATGTTTTATCCACCAATCTTTGGGCGATTTCACGCACCAACTGGCAAGTGATGTGCGCCATCAGCTGAAACATGCCTTCACCTCTGAGCACTTCAGAGCGGAAAACCTCTGCAGTGCAACGGTAAGCAAAACCAGCCTTGCGAACCACCGCCGAATAAAAAGATTTGTGATGCAGGTTGTGGATGCCCACCAGCCCGCGGTCTCCCGCCAGAAAAATTTCAGCCGTCCCGCCTTCCGTCAGTTCCACCTGGGCAGCAATGATGCAAGTCGTCGGGAAATAACGGTACATGCAAGGCTCGTCACCATGAAAAAGCACTTGTCCCTTGTCCACATGAATGCATTGCAGATGAGGGAGAAGCCGCTCGTAATCGACCTGAGGCAATTGCGCGAGCAAACCGTTCAATTTAGGCGATTGCATACGTTCCGTCTTTCGTTTTTTGTATGCAATTATTTGTTGTGGCTGCTTGGCCGCGGCTTACAACTCAAGGCCAATTCGTCGATTCGGGAAAAATCAGTTTTCCACGTATTCACGCATTTTGCGTGACCTGGCGTATGGAAACTGCGGTCAGCAGTCAACCCGAGCGACGCACGTCAATCGAGCAAGTCGGATTTGAGCCTGCATTGCCGATGCGAGACGATCACCCATTTCATGATGTATGCCCCCAAAAGAGCCCCAAGAATATCGCCCAGAATCATCCACAACACCTGAACGGGCGCCACCAGTTTGGAAGGGTCCAGCACTGACCACATCGCGTGGTGCAGTACCGCATTGGCAATCGCATAAATCAGCGTCAGAAAGGTCAGATCCTTCAGCGAGGTGAGCTCGACATCCCGTTTGGCATGCAGCTTGAAAAGGGACAAGGCCAGCAAGGGTCCACCTGCAGAGCACAGGCTGTTGAGCAATGCCACCGAGGTGACCTCGTCGAAATACTGCATCAACAGCATGCCCCCCAGCAGGGTGGCCACAGTGCCATTGGCCCGACCCAGGATCAGGACATTGGCCAGCCGCATGAAGGCTGGCAGATAGATCAAGCCGATGTGAGGAGAAACCTCGGCAAATTTGAAAACCCAGCCGTTCACGATGTGCACGACGGGAAAGATAATTGCAAACAGAATGATCAATAAGAAGTTCATAAGAGTAAATATTTGATCTTCTTCAAATCATATCAATATCAACCCGTTCTTTTACTTACGCTGACCCGGGGCCATCAACCCATTTTCAATGCACGATTTCATCGTGACATTATTTATAAATGCAGCGTAAACCCTTATCACATTTTCATTTTTAAAAATCAACTTATAGACAAGAGTGCATACAATTTGTTCATGAAAGAAAATACCCGCTCACTGTTTATTGGCGCGTATCTCAGGTTCCTGGAACTGAGCTCGGCTGTAGAGGCTTTGCCGGGCATGGACTTTTTCGACCCCAACCACAAAGCCTTGTTTGAAGCCATCTTGCTGAGCTGGTCTCAAGGACGTGCCATGACGGTTCGGGAAGCGATTGGCCGGGCCGAACTGGGATCTCCAGCCACGCTGCACAAACGTCTGGTCCGTTTGCGTCAGGCCGAGCTGATTGCAGTGGAGTTCATTGCCGGTGACCGCCGGTCCAAGCTGCTGGTACCAACCGAAAAAGGGCTGGACTATGTCAGCAAATACGGCAGCCAGCTGGCGCAGCTGAGCCTGTCACCTGTCGCGTACCCGCGTTGACCTTCCCGCCAGCATCTGGCGTTTTTCTTCACCACAACACAGGCTTGGGCGTTCAGCCAGGCGGGCATTGCGCTCGCGCAAGATGCCCGCCTTCTGGCGTTAACCGCAGGCGCCCACAAAGCCGCACTGCGTGCAGTACTCGCAGCCGTCCTTCTTGATGACGGCATGGGCCCCGCAGTCTGGGCATTTCTTGCCGGCCATCACCCCCGTCGCTGAACCTGCCACCGGCGCGGCAGGTGCCGGCGTCTTGACCTCGGGCAGCGGCAACGCCAGCTGGTCGGACTGCATCTGGCGCTTGGCGCGCAGCTCCAGAATGTTCTGCACCGCCCAGGCAATCGCCGCCACCTCGGAGTCATGCCACAGCGGCACCTGGGTGCCGTCTTCGCGCACCTTGTAGCCGTAGCGCACCGGGCCACGGTCCCAAGCCACCTTGCGCATGTCTGAGAGCGCACGCTCCAGGAAACCACCCCGCGCCGCCAACGACAGCAGCCGCATGCTGGAGGTGATCCACTGCTGCGACTCGCCGCTCTGGCCCACCGGCATGAAGAACTCGATGGCGCGGTCCACCATGCCCTTGCCATCGGCGCGCGGCACCGGCAGAAAAGACACGATCAGGTACAGCGATTTGTGACCTTCGTGCGTCCAGTACTCGATCTTCTCGGCCATGGCATCCAGTGCGCCCAGCGGGCGGCTCTCGATCACCGTGCGCATCGGGTCCACCACGGGTGCAGCCACTGCCGATTCGGCGGCCTTGGGCGCCTCTTGGGTGGGTTTGACTTCGAGCACCGCGCCCAGAATGCTGTTGGGCCGGTAAGTGGCCAGGCCTTTGAGGCGTGCACTCCAAGCCTGCAGGTACAGGTTCTTGAAGTCCTCGTAGGGGTAGTCGGCCGCCACGTTCACCGTCTTGGAAATCGAGGTGTCGATGTAGGGCTGAACGGCCTGCATCATGGCGATGTGGTCTTCAGCGCTCATCTCCAGCGCACCCACAAAAGCGGCTGGCAACTTGCTCGCGTCGCCGCCCAGTGCCTTGTACAGACGGTAGGCGTGGTCCTGCACTTCGTATTCGCTGCGCGTGCCATCGGCCTCGCGCTTCTTGCGGGTGTAAGTCCACGAGAACGCCGGCTCGATGCCGTTGGACGCGTTGTCGGCAAAGGCCAGACTGACGGTGCCGGTGGGCGCAATCGACAGCAGATGGCTGTTGCGCAGGCCGTGCTTCCTGATCTGCTTCTTGATCGCGTCGGGCAGACGGCTGGCAAACGTGCCTTCGGCCAGGTAGGTTTTGGCATCGAACAACGGGAACGGCCCCTTTTCAATCGCGAGTTCGACCGAGGCCAGGTAGGCCGAGTCGCGCATGCACTCGGCAATGCGACGCGCCATCTCGCGACCTTCTTGCGCGTTGTAGGGCAGGCCCAGCATGACGAGCGTGTCGCCCAGACCGGTGAAGCCCACACCGATGCGGCGCTTGGCCTGGGCTTCCTTTTGCTGCTGGGGCAAGGGCCAGTGGGTCAGCTCCAGCACGTTGTCGAGTGCGCGCACCTGCAGCGCCACGCTTTGGGAAAAAGCTTCGAAATCGAAGCTGGCCTGGCCGCCATGACCGAAGGCATGGCGCACGAACTTCGGCAGGATGATCGGGCCGAGGTCGCAGCAGCCGTAAGGCGGCAGGGGTTGCTCGCCGCAAGGGTTGGTGGCATTGATCGACTCGACAGCCCGCAGGTTGTTGTCCGTCTGGATGCGGTCCAGAAACAGGATGCCCGGCTCGGCAAAATCGTAAGCCGACTTCATGATGGTGTCCCACAGCTCGCGGGCGGGCAGCGTGCGGTAGACCCACTGCCCGTCGGCACGCTGTCTGGCGCCTTGCTGTTTGTGTTCGGCCCCCGGTTCGGCCGGATGCACCAGATCCCAGTCGGCGCCTTGTTGCACCGCCTCGATGAAGGCATCGGTCACGCCCACCGAGACGTTGAAGTTGTTCCAGCGGCCAGGCGTGCGTTTGGCGGTGATGAATTCGAGCACATCGGGGTGGTCGATGCGCAGCACGCCCATCTGGGCGCCGCGACGCGAACCGGCGCTTTCCACCGTGGCACACGACTGGTCAAACACATTGATGTAGCTGCACGGACCCGATGCCGTGGAGGCCGTGCCCTTGACGCGCGCGCCCTTGGGACGGATGCGCGAAAAATCGTAGCCCACGCCACCGCCACGGCGCATGGTTTCGGCCGCTTCGCGCAGGGCTTCGTAAATGCCGGGGTAACCGTCGTCGTCCACGCCTTGAATGCAGTCACCCACCGGCTGCACAAAGCAATTGATGAGTGTGGCCTGAATGCCGGTGCCCGCCGCGCTCATGATCCGACCGGCGCCAATCGCGCCCGCATCCAGGTTGCGGCGGAACTGCTGCTCGTACTCGGCGCGCAGTTCTTCCTTTTCCACACTGGCCAGGGCACGGGCCACGCGGTCGTAGAGCTGTTCTGCCGTGCTTTCACCGTCCTTGAGGTATTTTTCGCGCAGCACATCGGTGCTGATGGGTTGGGGGGGAAGCTGGGTCATGGCATCGGCAATCTGGGCGTGGTCGAGGGGGCTGTTCATGATCTGAAATTCAAGTGTTCGAGGTTCCGCAACGGTGCGGAAGGGGGTGGATTGTGGACCAAAAATCGTTCCCCCAAACAACGATTTTTGAGATAAATGCGTCGCCCATCAGGCCTCCAGATGCGGCTCGCTGCGCATCTGCTCCGGCGTGGTGAACCAGGCAGCCGATTGGCCCAGCCGATCGCGGGCACGGGCGATTTCGTGGCGGGCCACGGTGCGCAGATGCACCTCGTCCGGACCGTCCATCAGGTGCATGGCGCGGCCCCAGGTCCAGAAATAGGCCAGTGGTGTGTCGGGCGACAGGCCCATGGCGCCAAAAATCTGCATGGCGCGCTCGACCACCCGGCTCTGCAGCCGCGCCGCCACCACTTTGATGGCGGCGATCTGGGCGCGTGTCTCGGGCGAAGCGTTGTCGCCCTGGTCCAGCAGCCAGGCGGTGCGCAGCACCAGCAACCTCGCCTGGTCGATCTCGATGCGCGACTCGGCCAGCCAGTCCTGTACATTGGACTGATCGGCCAGCAAGCGACCGTGCACCTGCCGCTCCAGCGTACGCTCGGCAGCCAGTTCCAGCGCCAGCTCACACTGGCCAATGGTGCGCATGCAGTGGTGCACCCGCCCGGGGCCCAACCGGGCCTGTGCCATGGCAAAGCCTTCTCCCCACAGACCCAGCAGGTTCGCGCGCGGCACTCGCACCTGACGCAGCACGATTTCGCAATGGCCATCGGGTGCGAGGTGGTGCACCACGGGGATGTTGCGCACGATCTGCACGCCCGGTGTGTCCATCGGCACCAGCACCAGGCTGTGGCTGTGGTGGGCGTCCGCCGGGGCGCCCTCGTTGCGCGCCATCACGATCAACAGGCGGCATTGGGGGTGTGCCGCGCCGGTGATGAACCACTTGCGGCCATTGAGCACCAGCGCATCGCCGTCCTCTCGCACCGCCGTCTGCAGGTTTGTCGGATCGGACGAGGCCACATCGGGCTCGCTCATGGCAAAAGCCGAACGGATCTCGCCGCTCAGCAGGGGCGTCAGCCAATGCTGGCGCTGCGCGTCGTTGGCAAAGCGGTGCAGCAGCTCCATGTTGCCGCTGTCGGGCGCGTTGCAATTGAAGACTTCGGCCGCCCAGGGCAATCGCCCCATGGTTTCGGCCAGTGGCGCATAGTCCTGGTGGCTCAGCGCAGTGCCCGGTTCATGGGGCTGCAGGGTGGGCAGGAACAGGTTCCACAGGCCTTCTTCCTGTGCCAGGGCCTTGAGGTCGGCCATGAAGGGCGGCGGAAAAACGCCCTGCTTCACCGACGCGTACCAGGCGGCGTTGTAGGGCAGCAGGTAGCGCTCCATGAAGGCCGACAGTCTGGCCTGCCATTGCTGCGCGCGGGGTGATGGCGAAAAATCCATGCAGACCTTTCAAGGGTGCAGGCATCATGCGTCAGATCCGGCCTTGCGTCGTTTGACCGCGGTCAAAGGCACGGTCGATACCCCTGTCCCGGTTGCGACCAGCTCGGCCAGCGTCACGCCATCGAGCACGCGCATCCAGGCCTGCAACGCATCGGCCAAAACGCCCTTGAGGCGACAGTTTGCGTCGATCGCGCAGCTGCGGCCCTCGGTGCTGAAGCACTCCACCAGGGTGAAGTCTTCCTCCATCTGCCGCACCACCTCGCCCACCACAATTTGCGACGGGTCCTGTACCAGCCGCAGGCCGCCGCCTCGCCCGCGCGTGGTCGACAGCCAGCCCTTGGCCGAGAGTTCCATCACGATCTTCATGAGGTGGCTGCGCGAGATGCCATGCACCTCGGCAATCTCCGCGATCGTGGGCGCGTGCTCACGCTGCTGGTGGCTTGCGCAGTACATCAGCACACGCAAGGCGTAATCGGTCCATTGGGTCAGGCGCATGGTCTTCTCCGGTGGCGCGTCGCCAGGAGAAAGACCTGACGGCATGCATGGTAAATATTCTTTTCAAATGAATCTTATCGCACAATAGATTCACCATAAGTGAATTTTTAAAGGAATGACCATGAGCCTTCAGACTCCCCCCGCACTGGCCAACCAGAGCTTGGGCACGCTTGCCGTGCAGATTCCCGGCGCCACCGCCGTGTTCCGTCGCCTCAAGCTCGATTTTTGCTGTGGCGGCCAGCAATCGCTGGACAGCGCCTGTGCCAGCAAGGGTCTGGACACGAACGCCGTGCTGAGCGAGATCCAGGCCCTGCAGCAGCGTGAAGCCGCACCCGAAGCACCCGCACCGTCCGAACTGATCGACCACATCCTGCGCCGCTACCACGAGGTGCACCGCCAGCAGCTGCCCGAGCTGATCCGCATGGCCCGCCGCGTCGAAGCCGTGCACCGCGACCACCCGAACGTGCCACAAGGCCTGGCCGGTCACCTGGAGACCATGGAGCAGGAACTGCTGGCGCACATGGCCAAGGAAGAGCAGATCTTGTTTCCCTTGCTCAAACAAGGCGGTCACCCGATGGTGGTGCACCCCATCGGCATGATGCGTCACGAACATGTGAGCCACGGCGCGCAGATCGAGCGCCTGGCCGAGCTGACCCACCAGCACCAGCCCCCCGCAGGCGCTTGCAACACCTGGCAGGCGCTGTACGCGGGTACCGCGCGCCTGACCGAAGACCTGATCGCGCACATCCACCTTGAGAACAACTTGCTCTTTCCGGTGTTTGAAGATCAGGCGCAGCACTGACATGGCCACCGCCAACATGAGCACCGCAAGCGAAACCTGGCTGGCCATGGCGCAAGCCGCTGGCCTGCAAGCCTTGCGCATCCGCGGCAAAAGCTTGCTGCCCATCGTGCAGGGCGGCATGGGTGTGGGCGTGTCTGCCTCGGGCTTGGCTTCTGCCGTGGCCCGGCTGGGCGGCATGGGCACGATCTCGTCGGTGGACCTGCGCCGGCGCCATCCCGACCTGATGGCGCTGACTGCGCACCTGGACAAGGAAGCCGATGCGCGTGAACGGATCGACAACGCCAATCTGATCGCGCTCGAGCGCGAAATCCGCAGTGCCCGTGCGGCCTCGCAGGGTCAAGGCTGGATCGCGGTCAATGTGATGAAGGCGCTCAGCGCCTACGAGGCCTATGTCAGGCAGGCGCTGACCAGCGGCGCCAATGCTTTGGTGGTGGGCGCTGGCCTGCCGCTGGACCTGCCCGAGCTGGCCCGCGAACACCCCGAGGTGGCGCTGATCCCCATCCTGTCGGACGCCCGTGGCGTGCAGCTGCTGGTGCGCAAATGGGAAAAGAAAGGCCGGCTGCCCGACGCCATCGTGATCGAGAACCCGCGCCTGGCTGGCGGCCATCTGGGCGCGGCCAAGGTCGCCGACCTCGGCGATGCGCGCTTTGACTTTGAGGTGGTGATCCCGCAGGTGCGCGAATTTTTCAAACAGGCGGGTTATGAGCAGGACATCCCGCTGATCGCCGCCGGAGGCATCGACAGCCACGCCGACATCTTGCGGTTGCAAGGCCTGGGTGCGGCCGGGGTACAACTGGGCACGGCCTTTGCTGTCACCAAAGAGTGCGACGCCGCTGATGTCTTCAAGCGCATCCTGGCACAGGCCACACCGCAGGACATTGTCGAATTCACCAGTGTGGCCGGATTGCCGGCCCGCGCGGTGCGTACGCCCTGGCTGGACAAGTACCTGCGCATCCTGCCCATCTTGCAGGAGCGCGCCCACCCCAAGGCCAAATGCAACATGTCCTTCGACTGTCTGCAAACCTGCGGCCTGCGCGATGGCATTTCAGGCATTGGGCAGTTCTGCATCGACCAGCAGCTGGGGCATGCGATGGACGGCGACGCCGAACGCGGACTGTTCTTCCGCGGCGCCGGGCGGCTGCCCTTTGGCGAGCAGATCCGCGGCGTGGCCGATCTGGTGCGCCACCTGCTCACACCCGTTCCGCTGGCGGCTGCGGCCTGAACGGAAACCCGCATGACCAGCAAGTCTTCACCGCCTTCAATGCCGAACAGGCCAAGGCACTGCCAACCATTACCCGCGCCAAACCGGCCCTGCCGGATGCGCAGGCCAGGGCGAAAGTGCGTGACCAGCGTGGCGAGGTGGGCCTCTGAACTCACCGAGCCATGCCATGATGCGGGCCTGCCCGCACCCTCCCCTTTGAGATGAACACCTGGCTGGCCACCCACCCCTGGCTCTACCCCGCCCTGCTGCACCTGCACCGCGCCTGCGTCACGGCCAGCATCGTGCTGTTCGTGGCGCGCGGGCTGGGTGTAACGGCCCTGCAGACCTGGCCCATGCAGGCCCGCTGGCGCTGGCTGAGCGTGGCCATTGACGTGCCATTGCTGACCGCAGGCGTCGGTCTGTGGATGTTGCTGGCTTACCACCCGCTGCAGCAGACCTGGCTGGGCGTCAAGCTGGTGCTGCTGGTGTTCTACATCGTGCTCGGTTCGTTCGCCCTCAAGCGCGGGCGCACGCGCGTGCAGCGCCTGCTCTTCTTTGCGGCCGCGCTGGCCGTGGTGCTGGTCATGGTGGGCATTGCATTGGCCCGGCATCCAGCCGGCTGGTGGGTGTTGGGCTGAAGCCCCGCCTCATACCGTTTCGCATCCAATCTGCGCCAAACCTTGAGTGTTCGCACTCCAACCCTACATGACCAACGCCTGTTGTGCAGCGGGAGCTGCCGGTCAACGCAATCGCCGCCGATGACAGCGACCGCCCAGAAGCAGACACTAAGAGGCACCAGCCAATGACTGCGATGTAAAAAACCAACTGCTGCCAGATACAGACAGTGGCTAGAAGCCCGTCACTTTTGGCATTCGAAAACTGCTACAGCAAGGCACCGCGCCAGCGACCATCCTTGACCCGCTCGATCAGCAGGCGCTTGACGATGTCATATGCCGCCTTGGCTGGGTGTCGCAAGGCACGGTCGACCGGGTGCGCGATGGCGATCACGCGCTGAAGTTCGGGTGCCACGATTTTTTGAAGCGTGAAAGCGCCTACTGGAAAGTTGTCGATGGCCGAGGGCCAGTTGGATATGGTGGAAGCCAAGCCGGCGCGTACCACGCCAGATATGGTGCCAATGGTGTGCTGCTCATAGCGCACAAGCAGGGATACGCCGTGCTCGGCGGCCACGCGCTCGAGGTAACGCCGCAGATGCATGGTCCTCGGACCGAGCACCAGCGGCCTGCCGGCCAGCTCTGAAAAGGCAATCTCCGCGGACACGCGCTTGCGCCCCTCCACGGCGGTGGTCAGGTACATCCACTCCCGGAAGATGGGCTCGGCCTCGATACCTTGCACTTCTTCGGCGTTGGGCAAGACCCCGAAATCCACCAGCCCAGAACTCAACACCTGGTTGGTCAGCGCGCTGATGGTGTCCTGCACATGCAGTTCTACCTTGGGGATTTCAATCTTGCAGGTTTTGATGACGTCCGCGATGAATTCCGTACCGCTCGTGGCTGGAAGCGCAATGGCCACCCGGCCTTCGGGCTCTTGCTGGGAGCCACGCACGGCATCACCCAGACCATTGACGACATCGAGCAGGTCCCGGGCTGTCCGATAGACCTTCAGACCAGCTTCGGTCGGAATGATCCCTGCAGGTGTCCGGATCAGCAGCTGCTCTCCGATGGCCTCTTCCAGTTGCGCAATCTGGCGGCTCAATGAAGGTTGGGCGATGTGCAGGATGGCCGCCGCCGAAGTGAAGCCCTTTTGCTCCACCACACAGACGAAGTAACGCATCTGTCTCAAGGAAATGAGTGACTCGAGTGCAGCCATGAATTGAACCTGGTGAACGTGTGCGAGCAATGGTGCTGCGGATCATAGCGACCTCCACCGCAGGCCATGCTTCAAACGTATGCGCTGGATTCGTATTTGCTATTTGGCAGCGCCCCTACTCGTCCTGATACTCCAGCCCCAACGAGACAACGCCTTCTAGGAGACCCCTGTGCAACTGGGTTCAATCACTGCCCGAGCGGCCCGCTACTGGCCCCATCAAACCGCGCTGATCGACAGCCGCCAGCGCACCACATTCTTGCAACTGGAGCAGCGCGCCAATCAACTGGCTCACGCGCTGCAAGCCGCCAAGATCGCCGCCGGTGACCGTGTGGCCATCCAGGCCTGGAACCGGATCGAGTTGGTCGAAACCGAGGTGGCCTGCTACAAGGGCGGCTTCGTCAAGGTGCCGCTCAACGCCCGCCTCAGCACCGACGAGACTGTTCACATGCTGCAGGACTCGGGCGCCAAGGTGCTGGTGGCCGATGCCGAGCATGCCCAGGCGGTGCTGGCGCGCCAGGCCGAGCTGCCGGAGCTCGAGCGCGTGGTCAACATCGACCAGGACTACGAAGCCTGGATCGGTGCCCAGCCAACCACGGCTACCCAGGCCCAGACCAACAGCGACGATGTCGCCGTGCTGCACTACACCTCGGGCAGTTCGGGCGTGCTCAAGGCGGCCATGCAGACCTATGGCAACCGCGAGGCCATGCTGCGCAAGTTCCTCATGAGCCCCATGCGCCGCGCCATGCCCGGCGATGTGCAGGCGCATGTGGGCCCGATCACGCACGCCAGCGGCATGAACCTGATGTACCTCATCTACTGCGGCGCCACCAGCCTGTTGCTGGGCCGGTTTGAAGAAACCGAGTTGCTGCAGGCCATCGAGCGCGAGCGCGTGACGCGCCTGTTCATGGTGCCCACCATGGTCAACCGCATCGTCAACCACCCCGATGTCGGGCTTTACGACCTGAGCTCGCTGCGCCTGGTGCTTTACGGCGCTGCGCCCATGGCCCCGGCGCTGGTAGAAAAAGCCATTGCCCTGTTCGGCCCCATCCTGGCGCAGGGCTATGGCGCGGGCGAGACCAACTCCATGGTCACGCTGCTGACCGAGCAGGACCATGTGGACGCCCTGGCCCAAAACCCCAAGCGCCTGGCCTCGTGCGGGCGTTGCTATGCCGAGACCGAAGTGCGCGTGGTGGACACGGAGGACCGTGACATCCAGCCGGGTGAAGTGGGCGAGATCATCGTGCGCGGCGACGACGTCATGAAGGGCTACTGGAATGCCCCCGAGCTGACAGCCGAGGCCATCGTCAAGGGCTACTACCGCACCGGCGATCTGGCCACAGTGGACGACGAGGGCTACATCTACATCGTCGACCGCAAGAAGGAAATGATCATCTGCGGCGGCTTCAACATCTACCCCGCCGAGATCGAGCAGGTGCTCTATGCGCACCCCGACATCTACGAAGCGGCGGCGATCGGCATCCCCGACCAGGAGTGGGGCGAGCAGATCAAGGCGGTGGTGGTGCTCAAGCCTGGCCACACGGCCTCGGCACAGCAGATTCTGGACTTTTGCGCCCAGGGCCTGCCTGGCTTCAAACGCCCGCGTTCGGTCGACTTCACGCACGAGTTGCCCAAGAACCCCAACGGCAAGATCGTTCGCCGCCTGGTGCGCGAGCCCTTCTGGGCCGGTCAGGAGCGCCGCGTATGAGCGCCGCAGACGCCCGCGTGCAGGACACGCTCGCCGCGATCGACCGCTACATCCAGGACGAGTTGCTGCCGTTCGAGCAGCAGCACGGCATCGGCTGGGAGGGCCAGCCCTCCAAATCCCTGCTGCAGCAGGTCTGGCAGCGCTCGGCCGAACTCGGCTTTTATGGCCTGATGTTGCCCGTCGAGCAAGGCGGCGCCGGCTTCAGCGCCGAGCAGATGTGCCAGGTCAAGGCCCATGTGGCCGGCTCGGGTGCGGTGCTCGCGCAGCATGTGCTGGGCGAACTCAGCGGCCCGCCGCGCATCGGCTACCTGTTCAAGGTGGCCACGCCGGACCAGGTGGAGCGCTTTCTCAAGCCGATCTGCGAAGCCCAACTCGCGGTCTGCTTCGCGCTGACCGAAGAGCAAGCCGGTTCGGACGCGGCGGCCATCCAGGCGCGTGCCGTCCGAGTACGAGACGAACAGGGTGAGCACTATGTGCTCAGTGGCCGCAAGCGCTTCATCTCGGGTGCGCCCTACGCCGATGTGGCCATCGTGCTGGCTGTCACCGACCCCGAGGCCGGCGCCCGCGGCATCTCGGCCTTCTTTGTCGACATGCACGCGCCGGGCATGCGCATGGTCTGCGACTACGTCGCCATGCATGGCCAGGCCAGCCACGCCGACCTGGAGATGAACGAGATCCGCGTGCCCGCCGCCAACCTGATCGGCGGCGAAGGCCAGGGCTTCAAGCTGGGCATTGGCCGCATCAACTTCAACCGCCTGCTGCACTGCGCCACCATGATCGGCTTTGCCGACCTCGCACTCAAACTCTCGGTGCAGCGCGCCCAGCAGCGCAGCCAGTTCGGCCGCCCGATCGGCCAGTTCCAGTCGATCGCCCACATGCTCGCCAACATGGCGACCGATTTGCAGGCCGCGCGCGCCATGACGCTGGACGCCGCGCGCCGGCTCGATGCGGGCGACCCGCTGCGCATGGAAGCCTCGATGTGCAAGCTCTTTGTCTCCGAGGCAGCTTTCCGGGTCGCCGACCATGCGGTGCAGATCCATGGCGGTACAGGCTTGATCCGGGGCAACCCGGTGGAGTGGCTGTTTCGCATGCTGCGCATGATGCGCATCCTCACGGGCACCAGCGAAATCCTGCGCAACACCGTCGCCAAGGAGCTGCTGGAAGGAGCATCCCGTGCCTGATTTCAAGCCGCTGGCCGGCTGCCGCGTGCTGGACTTGTCCATGCTGTTGCCCGGGCCCTACTGCACCTGGCAGCTGGCCAGCTTTGGCGCCGAGGTCATCAAGATCGAGTCGCCCACGGGCGACCCGCTGCGCGAGCTGAACCCGGCCATGTTCGCCATGCTCAACCGTGGTAAGCGCTCGGTGGTGCTCGATTTCAAGCAGGCCGCGGATCGCGAGACCTTCCTGGGCATGGTGGCCCATGCCGACATGGTGGTCGAGGGTTTTCGTCCGGGCACACTCGAGCGCCTGGGTCTGCCCGTCTCCACACTGAAGGCGATCCGACCCCAGCTGGTCGTAGGCTCGATCTCAGGCTTTGGCTGGAGCGGCCCCTACCGCGACCACCCCGGGCACGACATCGGCTTTTTGTCGCTCGCAGGTTACTTCGCCGTGCCCTCGCAGCTGGAGCAGCAGCTCACGCGCCCTCAGGTGCGCCTGGCCGATCTGGCCGCCGGACAATCGGCTGCCCTGGCTTTGACCATGGCCTGGGTGCAGACCAAGAAAACCGGCCAGGGCAGCCATGTGGACGCATCCATCTTTGACGCCACCGTGGCCTGGACAGCCCCCATGATGCTCAGCACACAGCCCGGGCAGACGCCCGAGCAGCTGCCCCATGTGATGGCCGACAGCGCGCTCTACCGCACGGCCGATGGCCGCTACCTCTGCATCGCCACGCTCGAAGACAAGTTCTGGATGAACTTCGTCACCGCCGTGCAGGACCTGGCACCAGCCCTGAATGATGCACGCTGGCACACCCGCGCCGGTCGCGACCAGCATAAGCGGGCCCTGGCCGCGGTCCTGAGCGAGGCCATTGCCAGCCAACCCCTGCACACCTGGATGAACCGCTTGGCCGAGGTCGATACCGCCGTCACACCCGTTTACACCGGCCGCGAGGCTTTGGACGACCCCCAGGTCCGTGCGCGTGGTTTTTTCCAAGAGCAGGGCACAGATGGGTTGCCTGAACTCTATTTCCCGGCGCTCTTCAGTGGCCAGAAATCACACAGCAGCGGCCACGTTCCGACCCTCGGCCAGGACCCGGCCCAGCAATTCGTCCACACCCAGCATTGAACCCGGAGGACAGCCCCGATGAACACCCCCGTCCAGCGCTACACACAGCACTACATCAACGGCCAATGGGCCGAGAGCACCGGCACCGAATCGTTCGAGTCGTACAGCCCCGTCAACGGCCAATTGCTCTCGCACACGCGCTTTGGCAGCGAGTCGGACGCCGACGCCGCAGTGCAGGCTGCCGTGGTGGCCCAACAGACGTTTTCGCAAACCACCCGCGAGGAACGGCTCGCGCTGCTGGGCCGCATTGGCGCGAGCTTTCAAAAGCACCAGGCCGCACTGGTCGATGCCGTGCAGAACAGCCTGGGCGCGCCGCGCATGCTGTGCGAGCGCCTGCAGGTGCCAGCCGGCCTGATGCAGGTACAGGCCTGGAGCCAGCTGCTCCAGGATTTCGCGTTTGAGGAAAAGCGTGGGCAACACCTCTTGGTGCAGCAGCCCGTGGGCGTGAGCCTGTGCATCACCTCATGGAACTGGCCGCTGAACGGCCCCATGGGGGTGCTGCTGCCCTCGTTGGCCGCGGGTTGCGCCACCGTGTGGAAACCCAGCGAACACGCCAGTGCCAGTGCCGTGCTGCTGGCCCGGGTCATGCATGAGGCGGGCGTGCCGCCAGGCGTCTTCAACATGGTGCTGGGCAACGGCCATGTGGTGGGCCGCCGCCTGGTGGGCGACCCGAACGTGGCCATGGTCTCGTTCACCGGCTCCGTGGCGTCCGGCCAGGCCATTGGCCAGGCGGCAGTGGCCAAGTCCAAGCGCGTGGTGCTCGAGTTGGGCGGCAAGTCCCCCTTCATCGTGCTGCCCGACGCCGATGTGACGGCCGCCGTCAAGGCCTGCATGGCCGGCCTGCTGCGCAACAGCGGCCAGTCGTGCAACGCGCCTTCTCGTCTGCTCGTGCCGCATGCCAAGCTGGCCGAGGCCGAGGCCGTGGCCGCTGCGGTGGCCAAGGGCATCGTGATCGGCGATCCGGCCGAGCCCACCACGCAGATGGGCCCACTGGCCAACGAGGCGCATTACCAGTCGGTGCAACGCTTCATTGAGCGCGGCCTGCGCGATGGCGCCCACCTGGTAGCCGGTGGCACGGGTCATCCCGAAGGCCTGGAGCAAGGCTGGTACGCGCGACCGACCGTCTTCAGCCGCGTGCCTGCCGATGTCCACATCGTGCAAGAAGAAGCCTTCGGCCCGGTGCTGGTCATCCAGACCTACGAAACCCTGGACGAGGCCGTCGAGCTGGCCAACCGCAGCGAGTTCGGCCTCTCGGCCTATGTGGTCGGCAACGACATGGCATTGGCCCAGAAAACCGCACGCCGACTGCAGGCCGGCATGGTCCACATCAACGGCGCCGAGATGAGCCTGAGCATGCCCTTTGGCGGCTTCAAGCGCTCGGGGCTGGGGCGCAAGTTCGGGCCGGAGGGCCTCAAGGCCTACCTGGAGCCGCAATCGATCTTGCTGCCCGCCACCTGAATTTCCATTTCTTTCACAACACACCACAGGAGACACACCATGAACACTTCGAGCAACCGCCGCCATTTCCTGGCTTCCATGGCCGCCTTGAGCGCCGGCGGCCTGGGCAGCACCGCCGCGCTGGCCCAGGAGGCCTATCCGTCCAAAGGACCGATCAAGGTCATCGTGCCGCTGCCCGCTGGCGGCGCGGCCGACGCCTCCGTGCGCATCCTGACGGCGGCCCTGCAAACCCAAATGAAGCAGAGCATCGTGGTCGACAACCGCCCGGGTGGCAGTTTCGTCATCGGCATGCAGGCCATCGCTCAAGCGCCAGCCGACGGCTACACCCTCATGCACCTTAATCCGGGCATGAGCGCGGCGCAGGCGGCGCTCAAGAAGATCGATTTGCTCAGGACCCTGACGCCGATCTCCATCATGGGCACCATGCCCACTGTGCTGGTGGTGCCGGCCTCCTCACCGATCACCTCGGCCAAAGACCTGATCGCGGCGGGCAAAGCCAAAACCGGCTCGCTCAATTACGGCTCGGTGGGCATCGGCAGCCTGGAGCACCTGTGGTCGTCCAACTTCAGCAAGCGCCATGGCCTGGATGCGGTGCATGTGCCCTTCAAGGGCATGCCCGACGCCGCCACGGCCCTGGCCTCGGGCGAGATCCAGTTCCTGCCGCTGATCCTGGCCGTGGCCCTGCCCTTTGTGCAAAAAGGCATGATGCGCGCCCTGGCCGTGATCGACACCCAGCGCCATGTCGCGCTGCCCAATGTGCCCACGCTCAAGGAACTCGGCTACGAGGAGCCGCCCCTGGTGTTCTGGGGTGGTCTGGCCGCTCCCAAAGGCACGCCAGCGGCCATCGTGGAGCAGCTGCGCGAGCAAATGGCCACCGCGATTGCCACGCCCGATGTGAAAGCCAAGCTCATGGGCATCGGCACCACCGCGATGGCCAGCCCGTCGGTGCAGTCCTTTGAGACCCTGGTCGCCAATGAGCTGGCCTGGATGAACGAGGCCGTCAAGAACGCCAACCTGCAACTGAACTGATCCTTTCCCGGCGCTTCGGCGCCTCCCAAGAGACATTGATATGACACACACCCTTGACCGTTACCGTGGCGAACACATCGAGATGATGCAGGGCCCGCGCGGCGCGCAGGTCGCCACCTCCACCCTCAAAGCCATCACCACCACCTTTGCCGTGGCACCCAAGATGATCGAGGTCGCCCCCAAGATCTGGAACCTGGTGGGCATCGGCATCTCCAGCCGCATGATGGTCGAGGCCCCTGAAGGCCTGCTGATCTTCGATACCGGCGATGACCTGGAGGATGGAGAAAAAGCTCTGGCCGAGTTCCGCAAGGTCAGCGACAAGCCGATCAAGGCCATCATCTACAGCCACAACCACTACGCGCACGGCACCCAGGCCTTTCTGCGCGAGGCGCCCGACGCCATCATCATCGGTCATCACGATGTGAACAAATACCTCACGGAGATCGTCACCGGCTTCGCCTCAGGCGGCGAGTTCCCAGAAGCCATGCCCGCGCTGACCGCACGCTACGAGCGCCAGTTCGCGCTGCACCTGCCGCAAAGCGGCCCCGACACCGGCCTGGGCGCCATCATCCCGCCGGGCAAGGTCAAAGGCACGGCGCTGGCCACGCACCTGGTGCACGAGGGCGAGGAAATGGTGGTTGCGGGGCTGCGCATGCAGTTTTTCACGCGCTACTTCTCCGACTCCGAAGACAGCCTGACGGTCTACATGCCCGAACTGGACCTGGTCTACAACAACTTCCTGTGGCCCAGCCTGTTCAACTTCTACACACTGCGTGGCGACGTGTTCCGCGACCCCACCTCCTGGCGCAACGGCCTGCGCGTGATCCGCGACATTGCGCCCAAGTACCTGGTCAACACCCACGCCTTGCCAGTGGTGGGCAAGGACGAGGTCAAGCAGTCGCTGGAGCTGTACATGGACGCCATCACGTACATGATCGACCAGACCCTGCGCGGCATCAACAAAGGCCTGTCGCCCGATCAGCTCAAGGATTTCGTGCAGCTGCCCAAGGTCCTGCAGGACTTCCCCAACAACGCGCAGATCTACAGCGAGTTCTTCTACTTCCCGCTGCACCTCTACCACCATGTGTTCGGCTGGTTCGATGGCGATGCGGCCAGCATCCACCGCATGCCTGCCGCCGAAGAAGCGGCGCGCATCGTCAAGGGTTTCGGCGGCGCCGACACCATGTTCAAGCAATACCAAGAGGCCATGCAGCAAGGTGACCTGGTGTGGGCCAGCCGCCTTGCAGGCTGGCTGCTGGCCACCGAACCGGCCAACACCAGCTACCGCCAGGCCCAGGCCGATGTGCTCCGCCAGATCGCCTATCGCTCTCCAGGCACCATCGCGCGCCACTTCTGCCTGACCCAAGCGCTGGAAATGGAGAATGCGATCAAGCCCGTGCGTTCAGTGCTGCCCAGCATCCAGGCCATCCTCGCCGTAGAACCCGGTCGATACATCAACTTCTTCCGCATTCGCCTGGACCCGCAGAAATCCGGCGACACGCGCCGACGCCTGAGCATCCACATCAGCGACAAGAACAGCCATCACACGCTGGAGCTGCGCCATGGGGTGTGCGAATACCTGGACGGCGGCGATGCCAGCGCACCGCAACTGAGCCTGAGCCACGCGGACTGGGCGCGCTTTTACGTCGGCGAGGCCCGCTTGCAGGACCTGCTGGCCAGCGGTGCGGCCCAGGCGAACCGCCCACAGGAGGTGCTGCAGTTCATCGACTGCTTTGACAGCGCCGAAGCGGCCTGCGCGGCTTGAGCATGATCGGCACGGAGACCCCCATGGAGTTCGATTACATCGTTGTCGGTGCCGGCTCGGCCGGTGCCGCCCTGGCCGCACGCCTGACCGAAGACCCCGGCACCTCGGTGCTCCTGCTCGAAGCCGGCGGCCCGCGCCACCGCGACTTCTGGGTCCGCACGCCCGTGGGCGTGGCCAAGATCCTGGGCGACGAGCGCTATGTGTGGCCGTCCAAAACGCAGCCGCAGCACGGCCTCAAGGGCCAGGAAATCTACTGGCCGCATGGCAAGCTGCTCGGGGGCTCCTCCTCGGTCAACGGCATGATCTATGTGCGCGGCGACCCGGCCGAATACGATGCCTGGGCCGCCGCGGGCTGCGCAGGCTGGTCGTATGCCGAATGCCTGCCGTATTTCAAACGCATGGAGTCCAGCGCGCACGGCGACGAAGCCTACCGCGGCAAGCAAGGCCCCATCTCGGTCACGCACCTCAAGCACACCACGCGCGACCAACTTTCCGATGCCTTCGTGGGCGCCTGCCAGCAGGCCGGCATCCCGCTGACGGAGGACTATAACGGCGCGCAGTACGAGGGCGTGAACTACCTGCAGCTGTCGACCCGCAAGGGTCAGCGCTGCAGCACCGCCATCGGCTACCTCGACGGCTTGGGTCCACGGGCCAACCTGGATGTGCAGACCGAGGCGCAGGCCACGCGCATCGTGTTCGAGGGCAAGGTGGCGGTGGGCATCGAGTACCTGCAGGGCGGCGAGAAAAAGATCGCCCGTGCGCGCCGCGAGGTGGTGCTCTCCAGCGGCCCCATCAAATCGCCCCACCTGCTCGAACTCTCGGGCATCGGCCAGGCCAGCAGCCTGCAGGCCTTGGGCATCCCGGTGGTGCACGACGCCCCCGAGGTAGGCGAGAACCTGCGCGACCACCTGCAGGCGCGCATCACCTTCGCATGCACCCAATCCATCACCATCAACGAGGTGCTCAACAGCAAGTGGCGCACCCTGCTGATGGGCGCGCATTACCTGATGACGCGCAACGGCTTCATGTCCACACCCTCGGCCACGGTGCATGCCCAGGCACGCACTCGCCCCGAGCAGACGCGCCCGGACGCCAAGATCCAGATCCACCTGATCAGCGGTCCGGACCGGTACACCATCGACCCCTTCCCGGGCTTCCAGGTCGGTTTCTTCCAGTTGCGACCCCAGTCCACCGGTGCCTTGCACCTGCAGTCGAACGATCCGTTCCAGGACCCGCTGATTGACCCCCGGTACTTGACGCACGAGGATGACCAGCGCAGCGCCGTCGCAGCCCTGCGCATGGCGCGCACGATCATGACGCAGTCGGCGATCAAGGATTACGTGGAGAAGGAAACTCGCCCCGGCATCGATGTGCAGGACGAGGCCGCCCTGCTGGACTACATCAAGACCTGTGGACAAACCTCTTGGCACCCGATCGGAACCTGCCGCATGGGCAGCGATGCGCGCGCGGTGGTCGATCCGCAGCTGCGCGTGCGCGGCGTCGAGCGCCTGCGCGTGATCGATTCCTCGATCATGCCGACCATGCCCTCGTCCAACACCAACGCGGGCTCGATCATGATCGGCGAGAAAGGCGCTGACCTGCTGCGCCAGGGCTGAACAGCGGTTCCTCCATGAGACTTCCTGCCTGTTTTCAGCACCTGCGCCTGCCGGTCATCGCCTCGCCGCTGTTCATCATCAGCAACCCCAAGCTGGTGATCGAGCAGTGCAAGGCTGGCGTGATCGGCTCCATGCCTGCACTCAACGCCCGTCCGGCTTCGCAGCTCGAAGAGTGGCTGGCCGAGATCACCGAGGCCATGGCGGCGCACAACCGGACGCATCCGGACAACCCGGCCGCGCCCTTTGCCATCAACCAGATCGTGCACAAGAGCAACGACCGGCTCGAGCACGACATGCAGCTCTGCGTGAAGTACAAGGTGCCGGTCATCATCACGTCCCTGGGCGCGCGCGAGGAAATCAACCAGGCCGCGCACAGCTATGGCGGCGTGGTGCTGCACGACGTCATCAACAACACCTTCGCACGCAAGGCGATCGACAAGGGTGCCGATGGCCTGATCGCGGTGGCCGCGGGCGCCGGCGGCCATGCGGGCACCAAGAGCCCGTTCGCGCTGGTCCAGGAAATCCGCCAGTGGTTCGACGGCCCGCTCGCGCTCTCAGGTTCGATCGCTTCGGGCGGCGCCGTGCTCGCAGCACAGGCTTGTGGAGCGGATTTCGCCTACATCGGCTCGGCGTTCATCGCCACGCACGAGGCCCGCGCCGCTGAGGCCTACAAGCAGGCCATCGTCGAGTGCAATTCCGACGATGTGGTCTACAGCAACTTGTTCACTGGCGTGCACGGCAATTACCTCGCGCCCTCGATCCGCGCGGTCGGTCTTGATCCGGACAATCTGCCCACATCCGATGCGGGGAAGATGAACTTCTCCAGCAATGCCAAGGCCTGGAAAGACATCTGGGGTTGCGGGCAGGGCATCGGGGCCATCGACAAGATCGTCAGCGCTGGCGAGCTGGTGGCACGGCTCCAGGCCGAATACGCACAGGCACGCGCCAGGCTGGCGCGCTGACCACCCTTGCAAGGCCGTGAGGCCTGTGCAAGGGGATCAGTCCACCTGGAGCTTGGCGGCCTGCGCCAGGCGTTTCCAGCGTGCGATCTCGTCCGACTGGAATTTGCGCATCTCGGCAGCAGTGGACAGCGTCGGCTTGATGGCCAGGCGTTCGAAAAACTCTGTGATCTCTTTCGACTTGGCCGCCTGCGCGAACAGCGTCTCGATCTGGCGAAGCACGGGCGCAGGGGTCTTGGCCGAGACGGCTGCGGCGGTCCAGTTGTAGGCCAGGAATCCCGGCAGGCCGGCCTCTTTGCTGGTGGGCAGATCGGGCAGCAGGCTCGAGCGCTGCTCGTCAGTCAGGGCCAGGGCACGCACCCGTCCTCCCTGGATCAGGGGCGCTGCCGCTGTGAAGTCCACCACGGCATAGTCCAACTGAGCGGCGGCGATGGCGGTCAGTACTTCGCTGGCGCCTTTGTAGGGCACGTTGTAGCCCTGCATGTTCGCCAGTTCATCCATCCAATGCGTGTAGAGCTGGTAGGACGGTGAACCCGAACCGAAATTCAGCTTGCCAGGCTGCTTGCGCGCCGCAGCAATGAGTTCACCCAGGTTTTTGTAGGGCGAGCTGGTCGGAACGATCACCACACAAGGCGCACGCGCGATCACCATGATGGGGGCCAGATCGCGCAGGGGGTCGTACGGCAGGTTGCGCAGCAAGGCTGCGTTGGTGGACAAGGTGGAGTTGCTGCCTAGGAAAATCGTTTGGCCGTCCGCCGGGGCTTGCAGCACCGCCTGCACGGCGATGGTGCCATTGGCGCCCGCCTTGTTGTCCACCACCACGGGCTGGCCCGTCAGTTCACCCAAGGCTTTGGCAAAAGCGCGTGCAGCGGAGTCCGTTCCGGTGCCGGCCGGGAATGGCACCACCAGGCGGATTGTCCCGGTGCCCAGGCTCTGGCTGGCCGGTTGTGCCCAGGCCAGCGAGGTGCTCAAACAGGCCACGCTGGCGAAGCACAGTGCCATGCGCCGTGTCCATTGCAGAAATCTGTTCACATTGGTCATGTCAGTTGTCTCCTTGGTTATGAAATGGAAAATTCAGCGGGCCTTACCGAGCAGCTCGCGTGCCACCACCCAGCGGTGCACCTCGGTCGGGCCTTCGTAAATGCGCATGAGGCGCGCCTCGGCGGCCATCTGTTGCAAGGGCAGCTCCTTGGTCATGCCCATGGCGCCATGGGCCTGCATGGCCTGGTCGATGACCTCGGTGGCCATCTCGGTGGCAAACACCTTGACCATGGACAGCTGCGTGCGTGCCTGGTCACCGGCATCGATACGGGCAGCGGCGTCGTAGGTCATGAGCCGGCAGGCATGGATGCGCGTGGCAGCGTCGGCCACCCACCACTGTATGGCCTGGCGATCGGACAGGGCCACGCCAAAGGTGCTGCGCTGCGGTGCGTAGTCGCACATCATGTCCAGCGCGCGCCGCGCACGGCCCACGCACCAGGCGGCCATCTGCAGGCGCCTTGTGGACAGGCGCGATTGCATGATGCCAAAGCCCTGCCCCTCGGGCCCCAGCATCTGGCTGTGTGGCACCCGGCAAGATTCCAGCACCAACTCGTAGGTGAAGTGGCCACCCAGCATCGGAATGCGCCGCTCGGTGATGAAGCCCGGCGTGTCCTTGTCGACGATGAAGGCGCTGATACCGCCTCGGCTGCCCTTGTCCTTGTCGGTGACGGCCATCACGATCGTCCAATCGGCTTTGTCCATGCGGCTGACCCAGATCTTGCGGCCGTCCAGAACCCAGTCATCGCCATCGGGCACGGCGCGGGTGCGCATGCCCGCCGGATCGGCACCGGCGCCAGGCTCCGAGATGGCCATGGCCGCCCCGGTCTCGCCGCGCGAATAAGGTTCGAGGTAACGCTCGCGCTGCGCGGGTGTGGCGTGATCGCGCAGGATGCGCAGGTTGGGCGAATCGGGTGGCAACTCAAAGGGCAGAACGGAGTAACCCAACTCTTCCCACACGCCCACCATGGCCACCTGTGGCAAATCAAAACCCCCCATGTCCTCGGGCGCATCCAGGCCCCACAGCCCCAGGGCCTGTGTGCGTTCGTTCAGGTGGGCGTGCTCCTCGGGGCTGAGTACAAAGCCCTGGCCAGCGGCCTCGCGCGCCAGCGCCTTGGGCTCCAGCGGCAGCATTTCTTCGCGCACGAACTGGTTGACCAGCTCCTTGAGCGCCTGATGGGTGTCTTCAAGTTCGAAATTCATCGTCATCTCTCCGGCCACAGCGTGGCGATCTCCTGCTCAGTGAAGCCTTCGGCCTGCAGCACCTCGGCGGTGTGTTCACCCAAAGTCGGTGCATGGCGCGCGATGGGGGGGGGCACCCCATCGACCAAGGTGGTGGGGCGGATCTGCCGAAGCGTCCCTTCGCTGGGGTGCTCGGATGTCTGGAACAAGCCCACCGCCTGCAGGTGCGGATGGCTCGGTAAATCCATCAAGCCATAAACCGGCGTGGCCGGAATGTCCAGGCGCTCGCACAACGCCATCCACTCGGCCGTGGTGCGGCTGGGGCCCATGGCCAAGACCTCGGCATACAGCGCGCGGATGTTGGCATTGAGCGCCTGACGGCTGTCCACGCCATAGCGCGCATTGAGATCGGCTCGCCCCAGGGCTTCGAAAAACGCCGTCCAATGGCGCGGTGTGTAGGGCAGCAGGCTGATGTGGCCATCGGCCGTGGGCATGACCTGGCGTCCCCCGCTGAGCAATCGTGTGTAGCCAGCCGGGCCGTCGTCCCCCTCAAAGACCATGTGGCCCATGTGCTCGGCCAGCGTAAAGGCCGCCATGGTTTCCAGCATCGGCACTTCGACATAAGCACCCTGCCCGGTGCGCAGGCGCCGCACCAAGGCCGCCAAAATGGCTTGCGCGGTGGCCATGCCCGAGACTTTGTCCGCCACCAGACTGGGCAGGTAAGCGGGTCCACCGGCCGATTCGGCCGACAGGCTGCTCAGGCCACTGGCCGCCTGGATGATGTCGTCAAAGGCGGGCTTGAGCGCATCTGGGCCATCCTGGGCAAAACCGGTGGCGGCGCAGTACACGATGCCCGGGTGAATGGCGCGCACCGCCTCATAGCCAAAGCCCAGGCGCTCCACGGCCGGCACACGCATGTTGTGCACCAGCACGTCGGCGTTGGCGATCAGGCGCCTGAGCGCGGCGCGGCCCGCCTCGGTCTTGAGGTCGAGCACCACCGAGCGTTTGTTGCGGTTGAGCCCCAGGTAGATCGAGCTCATGCCCGGGTGGCGCGAGACGCCGTTGGCGCGCATCATGTCGCCCTCGGGCGGCTCGATCTTGATCACGTCGGCGCCGAAGTCGGCCAATTGCATGGTGGCCAACGGCCCGAGCACCACGGCTGTCAGATCGATCACGCGGATGCCATCGAGCAGCGCTGCATTTTCTGTAGCTGGGGTCACGATCATGTCCCTGTGAAAACCGGCTCGCGCCGCTCGGCCATGGCCGCGATGCCCTCGCGGAAATCGGCCATCTTGAATTGTTGGCGCTGCATCTGCAGCTCTCGCTGGTTCACTGCCATCACCGCGTCGGCCAGCCCCTCGCGCAGCGTGGCGCGGGTGGACTGTAAGGCCTGCGGGGCCGCACCCGCCAGCTCTCGTGCCAGGGCCATGGCGCGGCTCAGCACCTCGGCATCGTGGCTGGCCAGTTCATCGACCAAGCCCAACGCCAGGCCTTGCGCGCCATCCACGCGCCGACCGGTGCACAAGAGCAGCGATGCGCGCTGGCGACCCACCAGCCTGGGCAGTGTTTCGCTCAGGCCGAAACCCGGATGGAAGCCCAGGCGAACGAAATTGGCCGACAGGCGGGTGGAAGGTCCTGCCACCCGGAAATCCGCCACCAGCGCCAAGCCCAGGCCAGCACCAATAGCGGCGCCATGCACCGCCGCCACCATGGGCTTGCGGGTGCGAAACAACCGCATCGCGTGTTCGTAAAACGGTGTGGGATCGATGTCAGCGCCCGCACCCGCCGCCCGAAAATCCGCGCCGGCGCAAAACGATTTGCCCTCAGCCGACAGCAGCACAGCGCGGCAATCCGGGTCAGCGTCCAGCGCGTCGAGTTGATCGGCCAGGCGGCGGATGAAATCGGGGTCCACATGGTTGTGCGGTGGGCGTGACCAGCGCACGTGCGCCACGTGAGCGCTGCGTGTGAGTGTGATGTCGGCTGCATCCGCCATGGCCATGTCTCCGGCTGTTGTGGTGTGGGGGCAAGTATCTGAACACTCTGGCGGACGAACAAGGCCATAATTTCGATATGCGAAATCATGAAACCCCTTCCACGCGTGCCCAGACCAAGCAAAGTGGCGTGTTCGTGCGCAGCACGGGCGGCAGCCAATCGCTGGAGCGGGGCATGCGCCTGCTCCGCACCTTTTTGACCGGCGCCTCCGAGCTCACCAACGCCGAGCTTGCCAAGCGCTGCGATTTACCCCGGCCGACGGTCAGCCGATTGACCCGTTCCCTGGTGGACGGCGGTTTTCTGGAATTCGACGCCGAACAATCGGTGTACCGGCTGGCCCCGGTCTTTTTGAGCTTGAGCGCCAGCTACCACCAGGGCCATGGCGAATTCGCGTCCGTGTTGCCCCTGCTCAAGGAGACAGCCAGGCGCGAATCGGTCAATGCAAGCCTGTTGGTGCGCAACGGCATGCAAATGGTCTATCTGGCCAGCTATCGTGAAGGCCGGGGTCCCATCAGGCGTGTGGTGGACACAGGCTCACGCATCCCCATCGAAAGCTATGCAAGCGGTCATGCGCTGATCGCCGCGATGCAACCAGTAGCGCGCGCACAGTTGCTGGATCAACTGGCCAAGACTCATGAAACCGCATGGCCCCAGCTGCGCAAGCGCATCCACCAATCCCTCGCCCAGTACAAACGCTTGGGTTATTGCACGCTCGAGAGTGTTCCTGGACTTTTCGCTTTTGCCACCGCCTTGCGCACGCCAGGCGACTCGCTGTGTGCGCTGGTTTTGACAAGCTCACAGACACGCGAAACGCATGGCGCTGTCACCCTAGACCTGCACAGCGTGCTGCTGAACCTGGCACAGGAAATCAAACAATCTTGGGAAAAATCTTGAAGCTCTGCGCTCTGAGTGCCAGCATGACTGAGCACTTGACTTCTGGTTGATTTGTAACGGTTGACCTAGAGCCGACATTAAACGAATGGCACCAAATGACTGCTTTGGGTCATTCAGAAACGGTCAAGGACCAACGGCTCAATTCGGCCAAAAGAAGTCATTTGGCTGAAATTCCTATAGCCGTCATTAACCTGTGCAACACCCAGTTCGAGATTGGTATGAGCAGTGAGTGACCGGTTCAGACTCAAAAAATAGACGTCTATTGACTGGCGGCCGTTGTCTTGCTGATATTTGGCCAAGTCAACCGTGCTTCAAAGCCTCGATTTCTCGCCTCAGTTGGGGAGTGAATGCTGAAATCAATTGAAGTTGGTTCGAGCAATGCTTGCACAATCGATAAGCCAAGGCCAGCTCCCCGACTGTCTGGGCGCACTCTATAAAACCGTTCATGCAAACGCTGGAGTGCCTGTACTGGCAAAGGATCGCAATCGTTGATGATGCGGATCTGAGTTGGTCCTGTGCTCATTTCAACTCGAATGGGACTGCCTGGAGAGGCGTACTTGATGGCGTTCTCCAGCAAGTTGCTGAATACTATGCCGAGTGCGTCAACGTCTCCTTGAACGATGACTGGCGACGGCGGCAGCTTCAATTCCAGTTTTAAGTCAGTACGCCACTGAAGGTCACGGCACAGCAACTCCAGCAACTGTCCAAGATCCACGTCTCCGCTTTTCCAGGCGATACCTGATTCTGCTCGAGCCAGTTGCAGGAGTTTTTCAGTCAGAGCCTGCAGGCGTTGGAGCACTTTTCGCACGGTATACAGCGTCTGTCGCTGCCCGTCATTGAGCGAAGTATTTTCTAGAACATGGAGTTGAGCCGAAGCCGCTGCCAGAGGGGTGCGCAATTCGTGGGCACTGTTTGCGGTGAAGTTTCGTTCGGCTTCAAATGCTGACTGCAGGCGATGCATCAGATCATTCATTGTGTTCACCAGAGGCTGCAGCTCCTGCGGCAAGTCTTTAACTGCCAGAGGATTCAGATCCGAGCCCCCTCTGCTCGAAAGTTCGACACTCAGTTTCTGCAAGGGTTTTCTTGCTCCATGCACAATCACTAGCATGCTCAAAGCTGACAGGGGCAACAAGGCCAGCAGCGGCATGAGCAAGTATTTCATAGTGCTCAGCAGGGTGTCTTTACGGTGATTGGATTTTTCGGCAAGAGCCAGAAAAAATTCACCACTTAGGGTTTTTTCAATGTAGACCAAGTGCTTGGCCGTGCGTTGAAAACCCTGTCTGAGTTCTGGAGCGATTGGCGTAGTGGGCGCTGCGTGTGAACGTAAAAGCATGCGTCCAGACGCGTGGAATACTTGATAAACAAGGTATTCGTCGTGCTGCGCGGGTTCAAGCGAATCTTCATCCGCCTCTAATGCGTGCTCATCATCTTCATCGTCCTCGTCATCGTCTTCTCGGTCATGCGTCTTGAGTTGCATGACAGCTAATGGCAATAGTCGCTGAGCTGTTTCCTGCAAGCTGGAATCAAAGATTTCATCGGTTTCGTGCTTGATCACCCAGGCCACAGAGACCACCATGGAAGTCCAAAGCAGCAGCAATATCAACAGCGTAGAAATGAGCAGTCGGCGGACAAGGCTCTGGGATTTCATGAGTCAGTCTCGTCCACCAACCGATAGCCAAGACCTCTTACGGTTTCAACCCTTTGCTTGCCGATTTTTTTACGGATTCGGCTGATATACACCTCAAGGGTGTTGCTGCCTACCTCGTCATTAAAACTGTAAAGCGCCTGATCAAGCGCTTCCTTGTTCACAATGCGACCGGGCCGGCTGGCAAGTTTTTCGAGCACTGCCCATTCCTTGGCAGTCAGTTCGATGTCCTGATCTTGCACACGTGCGCGTCGACCTTGCAAATCAAGGGCAAGTGAGCCCACTTGCAGCCAGCTGCTGGTGCGCCTTTAGCACGCCGTAGCACAGCCCCAAGACGGGCTAAAAGCTCTTGAATGTCAAATGGTTTGACCACGTAGTCGTCAGCGCCGCTCTTTAGGCCTGCAATCCTGTCCGAGACTTGATCTCGTGCGGTCATGATGATTACTGGAGTGCTGTTACCGCTTGCGCGCAGCCGACGCAGCCAGTCCATTCCGTCACCGTCGGGTAGGTACAAATCCAGCAACGCAGCATCGTAGGTGCTGACTCTGACGGCTGTTTCGGCTCTATGAAGCGTTGCCACAGGATCCACGGCAAAACCCTCGGTCCGCAACATCGCCGTCAATGCCTCGCTCAGCGCCTGTTCATCTTCAATCAATAAAAGCTTCATGGTAGGTGCTTAACTGTGGAAGCAGTTTAGTGGCGGTTGGCTCTGCCAACAGCATTCCCGACTGATCTGCTGGACGTTCAGACTCCATTCATGTGCCAAGCCTAGATTGCATGAAGTTCAATGCATTCCCTCTTTACTTTGACAGATGGAGGAGCCTTCATGCGTACAAATCTGGTTCTTTCTCGGATTCTTCTGGGCTTGACTCTCTCTTCGCACTCTTTGGCCGGACCAACCAGTCCCAGTGCTCAGATGGAGAGGTTTTCGACAGAGGCGGGACGACCAGGAGTGGTCGAGCTTGGACGGCAGTTCTTTGTGAAAAAACATGGTAGCGAGTGGTCTTGTGCCAGTTGCCATGGGGAATCTCCTACACGCAGTGGTCGCCATGCATCCACCGGAAAGGCGCTGGAACCTCTGGCGCCGGCTTTCAACCCCAAGAGCCTGACCGACACTGCGCGGGTGGACAAATGGTTCAGACGCAATTGCAAGGATGTGCTTAGTCGGGAATGCACTGCTGGAGAGAAAGCGGATGTGCTGGCCTGGCTGAACAGCCTCAAGTGATTTCGTGACAGGTGGACTCTGTGCAGTTGAATTTTTTTACGACGGTGACTTTGCTGTGCAGTCTGAGCGCAGTCCACGCAGGCAGTCACGATTTCAAGCCTATTCAAGCATTACCCCAATATGCCCAAGAATGTGCTGCATGCCATGTAGCCTATCCGCCTGCACTGCTGTCGGCAGATTCTTGGCAGCGGATAGTGACGGGGCTCTCGCAGCATTACGGGGTGGATGCCAGCCTGGATGCTGCGCAAATCGACACGATTGGGCGGTGGCTGGCAAGCGAGGCGGGGGCTTACAAGAAAGTTCAAACTTCTCCACCAGAAGACCGTATCAGCCGATCAGATTGGTTTGTCCGAAAACATAGACGCGTTGATCCCGAAATCTGGCGACTCGCGAGCGTGAAAAGTCCAGCGCAGTGCACTGCCTGCCACATCCAAGCTGACCAGGGACGCTTCGACGAACATGATTTACGTACGCCTGCCGGCATGAAAAAAGGCTTTCGATGAAAGCTGACACATCTCCGTCACCAACCCGTCGTGTGACAGACGCGCCAACCCGTATGTTCCACTGGTTGTTTGCACTGTGTTTCACTGGGGCCTACCTGACTTCTGAGAGTGAACGTGTGCAAGTCGTTCATGCCGCCTTCGGTTACACCATGGTGGCTTTACTGGTCTTTCGTTTGATTTATGGCTGGCTGGGGCCGCGTCCGGTGCGCTGGTCGTCTGTCATCACAAAGTTAAAGAGTGGGTGGGCGTGGTGCCGAACTTTTCAGCTGCAGGATGTATCCGCTGCAAATCTGAGGAGCGCCCAGAACTTTGCACTGGTGCTGGCCACAAGCTGTTTATTGGTCCTTGCGGTGCCTTTGATTTTGAGTGGTCATGTGCTGTATATCGGGACAGTGGATTGGCTGGAATCGGTTCATGAGCTCGTGGCCAACATCATGCTGCTTTTGGTACTGGCACATCTGGGCTTACTTTTGCTGATCAGCGTTTGGTGTGGCAAGAACCTCGCAATTCCCATGTGGCGCGGGCGAGTGGCTGGGGCTGGCCCGGATCTGGTGGCCACCCCCCGCATTTGGCTAGCGTTTTTTCTGTTAATGGTCTCGAGTGCATTTGGCCTGTGGTCAGTGCTCTGACACGCATGCCTTTCATATTTGATTCAGCTTGCCCACTAACAATCAAACTTGTTCGATTTTTGTGATGACAAGGAGCTAGTGATGAACCCAATCTTTCGCCTGATCCCACTCTTAACGGGGTGCCTGGCAATTTTGAGTGCATGTGGGGGTGGTGGTGGCGGTTCTGCCTTGACCACAGTCAATCCTCCCGTGGCTGGCACGATCAGTGGTCTGGGTTCCGTCATTGTGAATGGCGTTCGTTATGAGACGATTGGCGCCTCAGTCATTGACGCCGACGACAGTCACACCATCAGCACACCTTTGGGACTGGGTATGACTGTGAGTATCGACCCCTTGACCTCCAGTGCAACCACTGCAGGAACCATTTATATTCAGACAGGCATCAAAGGGGGCACCTCTGCCGTCGACACCACTGCGAAAACCCTCAATGTGGCTGGATTGCCTGTGACCACCGATTCAGCAACATTTATTGTCACTTCTGCGGGTCAGGCGGGAAGTTTTGCCGATCTGGCTGACAACCTCAATGTGGAGGTGTACGGACTGCCCCAAACCGATGGAACATTCAAGGCGACGCGAATCGAAATAGAAGCAACAGCGCAGGTGGTGCAGCTTGTTGGAACAGTCTCAAATCTGAACACCACTAACAAAACATTCACTTTGGGCAGTGGCAGTAACACGGTGACGATTGCCTATTCAGGGATAACTGTGCCTACTGGAATAGCTAATGGCTCTGTTGTCTCTGTTCATACAGCGACCACAGCGACTGCTTCGCAATACACTGCTACGAGCATGTATTTGCGCTCGACAAATGTCTCCACTTTTACGCAGTACGCTGCAAATTACAGTGGAACCTCGGGTGTCCGCAATGAAGCGAACGAGCTTTACGGCATGGTGTCAAATCTCACTGGAACGCCGCCTTATACCAATGGGTGTTCCATGCAAGTGCAAGGGGTGCCAACGACCCTGCGCAGTGCAACACTGTGCGCTTCGCTCCAGAATGGTGACTATGTGGAAGTCAAAGGTTTGCTTACTGACGGAACACTTGCTGCATATCGGCTGGAGTTCAAAACAGCTGGCGGTGATCGTTCTTTGAATGGTTACTCTGACGACGAGAACGACAGCGATGGTGATGAGTTCAAATATCGTCGTCAGTACAACATGACTTCGGGCAGCTATTACTCTAGTGACAGTCGCTCTTCCTACGAGATCTATGGAACACTCAGTGCCTGTTCAGGCAGTACGTGCACTTTGACAAGCAACGGCAGCGTTTTGACAGCCGATGTGAGCACGGCATTTTGGGAGCACGGACAAGTGAGTAGCGGATTTGTGGAGGCCAAGGGTTACATGACCACAGCAAATACTTTCAAAGTAACCAAGATTGAAGCCAAATACTGACCTTTTGGACTTAACTGACAACACCTCTATGCTTGTGCTCGCATTTCCTTGATTGGGGATTGCCTAAGGCTCTTTCAAGAAAGAGCCTTTTTTCGCCGCAATCATTTTGAATGACTGCTCAGCATGCTTCTCAATGACAGCAATCGGTCGGCTTCTGCCCGTCACCGATCCCGACCCGATGACTCCTCCCAGCGGCGGATTCAACCGTTCAGTGCAGCACATTCGCTGAACTTCTCAACGGGCGCATGACCAAAAAATGAGGGGGCAAAAGCCCTCACTCCTCCGAAATCACCTGTCCATCGTGCTCCACATAAGGCCGGTATGGCCCGGTGCCACTGTGGTCGGCCTCGGTGGCCGGGACAAAAGCACCCTGCTGCGCGTCGAACACATGCACCTCGCCCTGCTCGATCACGTAATGCCAGCCGTGCAGCTGCAGGCGCGCGGCTTCGACAGCGCGGCGCACCATGGGGTATTCGAGCAGGCGCTCGAGCTGCAGCACCACGCTGCGTTGGCCGGTACGGTCCAGCGCTTCGGGGCTGACCTGCACCGGCAACAAGGCCTCGTCCACCAGGTGCAGCCAGTTGCGCAGGTTGACGGCTTCGTCGGGCGCGCCTTCGTAGGCCGCGCGGATGGCGCCGCAGTGGCTGTGCCCGCAGACGATGATGTGCTCGACCTGCAGGGTGAGTACCGCGTATTCGATGGCGGCGGCGGTGCCGTGCAGGCCATGTGAGCCGTCGTATGGCGGCACCAGCGCGCCCACATTGCGCACGATGAACAGCTCCCCCGGCCCGGCCCCGGTCAAAAGGTAAGGCACCAGCCGCGAGTCGGAGCAGCCGATGAACAGTGTCTTGGGGTGCTGCCCGTGGGCCACCAGGTCCTGAAAGCGCTGCTGGTGGCGTGGAAAGTAGTCCGAATGGAATTGCCGCAGGCGCAGGAGCAGCTCGTCGCTCTCAGCTGCGACTTCGCCACACCCCTCGCCTGCGGTCGAGCTCATTGCACCAAGGGCGTGTCGGCCCCTTCCAGCTCAATGCCTTGCACCTGGGCCTGACCGACCAGCAGCAACATGTACTGGCGCAGGGCAGTGGCTCGCGACTGCAGCGTCAGCTCGCCTGCGATGCGGCCTTGTACCTGATCGAAAGCGGCCAGTTCGCCCGGCTTCTGGTCCAGCACATCGACGATGTGCAGGCCATAGCGCGAGTGCACCAGACGCGGCTGCAGGCCCTTGGCCACACCGCCGTCTTGCATGAACAGGAACTGCGCGAGTTCGGGCGCGCAGTCTTGCGGCCCTACCCAGCCCAGATCGCCGCCTTGCGCGCCGCTGGGGCAGTTGGAGAGTTCAGCCGCCAGTTGCGCAAAGCGCGCAGCGGGTGCGTCCTTGTGCGTGAGTTCGAGCAAGGCCGCTTCGGCGCGCTCGGCCAGCTTTTGCACCGGCACACCCGGCGTAACAGCAAACAGGATGTGGCGCAGCTGCGCCTGCTGGCCGTGGGTGAAACGTGCTTTGTGCGATGCGTAATAGCGTTCGCAGGCCTCTGCGGTGGGCTCGGGCGTTACCACGGCGGCGTCCAGCATGTCTTCAATGACTTGCTGTTGCCCGGCACTCAAGGTGGGCGCGAAATCGCCGGATTCATCGGCGAGCAAACCCTGGCGCACGGCCTCCTGGCGAAGCACTTCGCCCCAGGCGCGTTCGCGAACCGTCTCCAGGTCTTCAGCGGGGCCGATGTGCAGGCGGCGGCCGTTGATGCGCACTTCAGGTGCCGTGGTCTGCGCGGCGCTCTGAGCGGCAGTGGCTGTCATGTCGATGGCGGCGGAGCCGCAACCGCATGCACTGGAACCGCAGCCCTGGGTAGCTTCAATTGTTTCAAGAGCAGGTGCATTCATGGCGTTCTCCTGCGTTCAACGGCCGCGCGAGGTCACGCCCAGGCGGCGGCTACGCACCACCTGGTAGGGGCGCACCACATAGGCCAGGGTGCCGAAACCGCTCCACACATGCACCAGACGGCTGAAGGGAAACAGCAGGAAGATGGTCATGCCCAGCACCAGGTGCACCAGATAGGGCCAGTCAAGTCCGGCAATGTGCCCGGCGTTGGGCTGGAAGGTGACGATGCCCTGCGCCCAGGCCGAGAGCTTGAGCATGACCGAGCCGTCGGTGTGGCCCAGCGAGAACGGCAGCGTGACCAGACCCAGCACCAGCTGCACCCAGAGGATGACCAGGATCATCAGGTCGGTGCGGTGGCTGGTCAGGCGGATGCGCGGATCGAAGATACGGCGATGCAGCAGCAGCGTGAGGCCGATGAAGCAAACAAAACCCGCCACGCCACCAGCAATGACGGCCAGCAACTGTTTTTGCGCCGGGGTGATGAAGGGCTCGTAGACCCAGTGCGGCGTGAGCAGACCCACGCTGTGCCCGAAAAACAGGAACAGGATGCCCGCGTGGAACAGGTTGCTGCCCCACTTGAGCTGGCCCTTGCGCAAGAGCTGCGAGGAGTCGCTTTTCCAGGTGTACTGGTCGCGGTCAAAGCGTGCGAGGCTGCCCATGAGGAACACCGACAGGCAGATGTAGGGGTAGACGCTGAACAGGAAATTGTGGAGGGCGTTCATGGTTGGACTCCATGGGAAGAAGCATGCGAGGAGGCGTTCCTGACGATGCGAACGGGTTGCGGCTGACCGGGACGGGCCTGGCCTTCGGTGGAGCAGCCGCCAAAGACTTCGGGCTCGGCCCAGGACTCGTCCATGGGTGGCTCGGCAGGCACAGGCACGGCTTCGACCTTTTCACCGGCCAGTTCCAGCACGGCGGCCAGCACGCTGGCGTAGGGGCTTGCGCGTTTGAGCAGGGCGCTGAAGATTTTGCGCACGATGTGCGCGGTCTCGGCCAGGAACTCGCGCGCCTGCTGCGGCGGCTGGGTGGAGGCGAACTCCAGCAGCACCGGCAGGTGGTCGGGCAGCTCCTCGGGGCCCAGGTACAGCCCGGCCTGCTCGTAGGTCTGGATCAGGTCGATCATGGCCGGGCCACGGTCGCGCGAGTCGCCGTGCACATGCTCGAACAGGTGCAGCGCGGTGCTGCGGCCCCGGTCGAACAGCTCCACGTAATCGGACTCGGCCTGCAGCGCGTCCTGCGTCTGCAGGCGCCGGATCAGCGCCTGCAGCTCGTCCAGGCGGTGGCCGGGAACCGCCGCTTCGAGCTGCAGGGCATCGGCCAGCTCGCCCAGGTGGGCGCGCAGTTCGGCGTCGGGGTAGCGCAGCAGGTGCGCCAGCACCCGCAGGGTCAGGCGCATGGTGGGGGCTTGGGTTTTGAACATGGTCAGGCCTCCACCTTGATCGGGATGGTGCGCTTCTTCTCGCTGCCAAACAGGCTGGTCTCGGTCACGCCCTCGGAGCAGCCGTTGCCGAAACTGAAGCCGCAACCACCGCGCACATTGAAGGCGTTTTCGGCGTATTCGCGGTGCGTGGTCGGGATCACGAAACGGTCTTCGTAGTTGGCGATCGCCATGGTGCGGTACATGTCCTCGACCTGCGCGGCAGAGAGCCCCACTTGGTCCAGCACGTTCTGGTTGACCACGCCGTCCACATGCTTGCCGCGCTGGTACGCGCGCATGGCCAGCATCCGTTCGAGCGCGTTGGCCACGGGCATGGTGTCGCCAGCCGTGAGCAGGTTGGCCAGGTACTTGAGCGGGATGCGCAGCTGGCTCACATCCGGGATCTCGCCATTGACACCGATCTGGCCGGCGTTGGCCGCGGCCGTGATGGGCGAGAGCGGCGGCACGTACCAGACCATGGGCAG
>JACCDQ012221010.1_pt1 | contig 53362 bp, 61 predicted proteins | sample 7446031 | NCBI WGS metagenome assembly JACCDQ01 (sample SAMN15323442, study PRJNA562643) | freshwater metagenome | isolation source: river surface water | place: USA:Blue River Watershed | collected 2017-08-17
GGCTGTATCAAAAACATCTTTTAATGACACCGCTCGGCTTAAAGGCGCGGCGGATGTGCTTTGTGCTTGGGCGCTCAGGACCCAACAGCTCATGGCAATGACCGACAGTAAAAACTGAATCGATGCCATGATTCTTTTATTCAAACGCATAACTCATCTCCAATGGTGAAAACATCCAAGGAGATCAGCGAGCAGCGACAACGTGGTCGCTAGGCGTTAGCGTGCAACGCTCAAAGCGTCAGACGCAACCAGCACACAGGGGATTCGTGAGTAGAAAGAGGGAAACCCAAGGCTCGCCGATCAGGCAAGCAAGGTCCATTTAGGTCGTTCAGGGCGCTCTCTAGACAACTGAGAGAGACTAGATTGAACGTAGAGTTGATGGCTATCAGAGGTAGCCAATGTGGTCGTATTCAGATTGGTTGTCAGCGCTACTGTACAACTCAGATGGCAAGTAACACAGTCATGATCCATGCTCGCGGATGGCGATGTTTTTTTACTAGATTCTTGGTGATCGGCTGGCTCGTGTTCATGGGTGTGGTGGCCTGGGTGCTTGGCCGTCACACTGCTTTCGTGCTGGCAATAGCCGGCCACTGCCGCCCAGCTAAATTGCAGGGGTAGCAAAGCAAGTAAAAAAATTGCCAAGTACTTTTTCATGAGTAGCAACTATAGCCAATGGAAGTCGTCAAATCCACTTTAAAAATATTTAACCTCTCGGCAATTAAGGTCACTGCCAAGAGATTTAGCTATCACGACAGTCAATTCTTTGGGGCTTTGAGAAGGCGCAAACCGTTGAAAACGACCAACAAGCTCGCTCCCATATCTGCAAACACAGCCATCCACATCGACGCATCGTCAAAGATCGCTAGCAGCAAAAACACAGCCTTAATTCCAAGGGCTAGACTAATGTTTTGCCACAAAACGAAGTGCGTGCGTTTAGATAGTCGAATTGTTTCAGGCAATCGGCGTAAGTCATCGTTCATGACAACAACGTCTGCTGCTTCCATAGCAGTGTGGGTTCCAACACCCCCCATAGCAAAACCAATGTTCGCCTTAGCAAGTGCCGGAGCATCGTTGATGCCATCGCCGGTCATGGCTGTTACACCGTATCGCTCCTGGAACTCCTCAATGGCTTTGAGCTTATCCTCGGGCAGCAGATTTCCTCGTATTTCCGAGATACCTGCTTGATGTCCGACGGTGCGCGCGGTTGCTGCGTTATCACCGGTCAACATAATGGGCACGACACCCAGTGCTTTTAACTCGGCAATCGCCTCAATCGATGATGGTTTGATTGTGTCCGCCACAGCAAAGAGCGCAACCACTCGGTCTCGATTGGCCAAAATGGTCACAGTTCTTCCGGCTTCCTCATGAATTGCGAGACGGGCCTCTAGTTGCGCTGAACACTGGCCGCGTTCTTCGACCCATCGGTGATTTCCAAGAATATAGGTGTGTCCATCGATGACGCCTTGAACTCCTCGGCCTGCAACAGCTTGAAAGGCATCAACCGACTGAGTTTGTGATGCCAGACCCAAAGCAATTGCCTTAGAGACAGGGTGATCAGAGCGAGAAGCCAAGCTCTTAGCGAGAAGCTCTAAATGTTGCGGAGTTTCGTCGATAGCGATGGGTTCGAAGGCGACTAATTTAGGTTTTCCCTCAGTGACAGTGCCGGTTTTATCTAAAGCAACTGCTTGGATTTTTCTGGCTTCCTCAAGGTAAACGCCTCCTTTAATCAAGATACCTCTTCTTGCAGCAGCAGCAAGGCCACTTACTACTGAAACAGGTGTGGAGATGACCAAAGCGCAAGGACATGCGATAACCAACAAGACCAATGCTTTATATAGCGCTTCTAACCAAGTAAGTCCCGCTAACCAAGGCATCAGAAGAGCAACGATCAGCGCAAGAACAAAAACAGCAGGTGTGTAAATAGCCGCAAACTGGTCAACGAATCGCTGTGTTGGAGCACGGGAGGCTTGAGCCTCTTCGACAGCTTTGATGATGCGGCTCAGGGTGCTGTTTGATGCTGGCGATGTGACACAAATTTCCAGAGCTGATGCTTGGTTGATGGTTCCTGCAAAAACTTCATCGCCTGGCCCCTTGTCCACAGGAAGGCTTTCACCTGTTAAGGGTGACTGATCTATCGCACTCTGGCCAGTAATTACAGTGCCATCAAGCGGCACTCGTTCACCAGGTGCGATGCGCACAACTGAGTTCAAGGCAATAGTCTTGACAGCCATTCGAAGCCAGTTGCCGTCCAATTGGCGCACTTCTGCTTGTTCAGGTGATAGAGCTAGAAGACTTTTGATTGCACCACGTGCACGATCGACAGCACGCGCCTCGATGGCCTCAGCAATTGCATAGAGAGCCATCACCATAGCGGCCTCTGGCCACTGACCTATCAAAAATGCGCCTGTTACAGCGACTGTCATTAGCGCGTTGATATTCAATCGTCTTTGCCGTAGAGCAGCGAGGCCTTTCCCGTAGACACTAAAACCTGACAAAAGGATGGCGCCAATTGCCAATCCCATGCCGAGTACTTTGATCCATGTTGTTGCAGGAAAACCGTAGGCAATGGCCTCTGCTGCAAAGGCCAAACAAAGTGCTGCAAAGAGTTTTCCCCATACCTGCCAAAAGGCCTTAAATGCTGACGTTGTTCCCGAAGGGGTATCAACGTCTTCTTCGATGGGTTCGGGTTTGAAGCCTGCCTTTCGAATCGCCTCCAGTGCATCTGGTAATACTGCGCCGCTAGCAGAAATGGTCAATACACGTGCTCCAAGATCGAATCGCAGAGCATCAACTCCTTGAATTCCATCCAATGCGTGACGGATCTCTGCCTCCTCTGATGCGCAATCCATATTTGCGATGCGGAATTTGTTTTGAGGTTGGTCGGGGCGTATTTGTGCCGCGTCCTGCTCAGATAGTGCCGTCGGCGCATTTGCAGCGGCAGAGCAACAGCTCACACTCTGGCAATTTTCTGGCTTTGTGCTTTCGCAATATGTACTCATGATTCTCTCCTTATCGAGAGCATTAGAAACCCTGTAGCCACTTCAATGTCAAGCCCCTAGAATGGAATGCCGTGATAAAAGAGGACATTATGAGGATTGGAGAGCTCGCTAAGGCCACCGATACACAGGTGGAGACCATTCGCTACTACGAGCGTGAGGCTTTGCTGCCGCAGCCCGAGCGCACTGATGGCAACTATCGGGTCTATGCGTCAGAGCATGTTGAACGACTGTCGTTCATCAGATATTGTCGTGGACTGGATATGACCTTGGAAGAGATTCGAGTGCTCTTGCGTATGAAAGACTCTCCTCCGCAGGATTGCTCTGAAATCAACTCCTTAATCGATGAGCACATCAACCATGTGGCAGTTCGAATCCGCGAACTAAAGGTCTTACAGAAGCAGCTTGTTGATTTGCGAAGCAGTTGCTCCGGGAGTGGCTCAGTAAATGAGTGCGGCGTTCTTACCGGAATGGCTCAGGCATCGCGTAAAGGCTCTGGGGGCCGAGCAAAAAGCCATATTCATGGATCGCATGAATTGGCTCGTAATGAAAAATTAAATTCGCTCTGATCGAATTTTCTTTTGACTGCTTCTGGCCGGACTGAGTCACTCAGCGCCGACCGTCTCTACCCGACCCGAACCGGTCAATTGCAGGTCGCCCTTTCTAGACGAAAGCAGCCACTCAGTCAGCTTCTATCAGCCAGATAGAAATTCCATTACAGCGGCTGTTATGACGTTCATCATCTTCCGTGACCTAACCGGCCCGATATACATAGCCTTTTGAAATGTTGCTTCGGACGAAGTCAAAGCTTCGCCTACCGTAGAAATACCTATCGCCTTCAGTGCCGACTGTTGATGCTCAGTCAGATCAAGCACCGTGATGGGTTCGCGCAGAAGACTTTCAAGCGCTGAAGACAGATCGGCATCCACCATAGCGCCAACGCGGGCGGCGATATCAGCAAATGGCGGGTGGTTCTGACCGTACTCAGTGAAGCGTTTGATGGTCAGTCCGCGTTTCAAATCTCCGATGAAGGCGATTGGGTTCGAAGACGGAGCGGCCAAGCACCCGATATTGATCGCATAGCGCGTACCGATTTCGCTCCTCGTCGCTACAACGCCTGAGTCCATTTTTATGATCACCCCTGTGTAGGCAAGTAGCCTCATTGCCTCTGTCACAGCCTGAGGTGAGTCTCGATGAACCCAAAAATAGCAGGTCCGCTCGGATTTCCCTTCAGATTTCCAAGACTCATTTTTTTGAATAGCATCAGCAATAGCATGGTGTTCAACGAAGGTCCGCCCCCAGTCGATTAGCACCTTATGCCCAGGGTAGCGCTCTGCGAGAGCGCTGTGCTCGGCCCAGATCGCATTACGGTAGAAGTCCTTTAAAACACCCTGAACATCCGATGAGCGAAGACGACCTGCAAGCGCGACCGTCTTGAGCAAGAGCCTTGGGTTTCCACTAACAGCCAATGCAAGCGCGTCGAAGTTCTCTCCGTTCTTCTCGATGTCGCTTTGCAACTCGGATCCAGATTGCTTACGTACGATCTCACGCATCTGCTCCCGATATGTGGCGGAGTGGATATCTCGATTGAGAGACTCGATTTGTGCGTCATGCACCGCCTCGAACGACGTTCCATAGGATGTCACCCCTGGATAGACCGACGCATTGCATGTCATGTACGGAGAACGGAGGTCTCTAAAAAGTGTGAAGAATTGGCGTTGCTGCTCAGGCCGGAAGATATGGGCTGCCTCATCAAACAATACATTGATTCGACGCAGTCCTAGCTCTTCGCAGAGATCCTGGATGGCATCCTTGAATGACTCGACGTTAGGTACGACATGGTCATCCAAAATCTGTCCAGGATTCATGAACGAGTCCTCGAACCGTTGTGCCACTTTCTCAAGTTCTGTCATCTCGCCCGCGAGCCCGATTGGCCCCCCAGCTAAAACTGAGGCGGAATGCGTCGGTTTCGCCAGCAAACCAATTTGATAAAGAGTTCGCAGAATGCGTGATGATAGGCGCGCCAACATCCAGTGCTGGAACTGCTGTTCGTTCTTCGTGCTTATCAACGAACTCTTTATGAAGGAGACGTACACGGGGACCACGCGTGCGCTGCTGAATTCGGCGAATTGCTGCTGCTCGCAGACACGCAGCAAGAACGACTTTCCGGTACCTCTGCTGCCTTCGAGAATCACTGGGCTAGCCGACTTCAGAGCTGAGATCAACTGCAGGTCTCGATCCGTTGGTACAAACAAATTAAGGATCTCTTCTGGTCGAATATCCTCGGTTCGAATAACAAAGCTTTTAAGATCATTCATGTTAAGCACCTTGTACGAATGCCGCCCGAATTGCGGCTATGTGCCCCAACTGATCGGTTACTGCAGCTTCTAGAGGTCCCCGCTTAGCCAGCGACAGATCGTTCAGGTATCTCAGTGTGAACGCAAAGTGCGTGACAAGACGAACAGCTTTTGCCTTTGAAAGCCATAACTCGAACGTATCTTGAGAGAAAGTGAGGCTTGCGGGAAGTGGAATGTGATTTGGCACATTGCCGTGAATGCACTCGGAAAGCTCTCGATAGAGCGTTTGCGCCAACTGCCTAAAGTGGGGAACGTGTTCCGAGATGTCTGGGAAAAATCCGCAGCAAAATCGAACACTCAAAGGACCGTTCTCTGGGTCGACGAGAGTAGCCCAAATCGTGTCCTTCTCCCCTTTAAACCACTCAGCACGTAGAACAAGGTTTGCCGAAAGGTAAGTGCTCTGTAGGCAAAGCTCAAGGACCAGTCGCAGACCTTTGAATCCATTGCGATACTGCCCCTGACAAATGTTTAGGGCAGCCAAAACGTATTCGCTAGAAGCAGTCTCGATGAGTCTTGCCTCCATATGCTCATCGAGAGCAGTCCGCCATGTATCCAAGTCCCCTGCAAAGAGATAAGCCTCACCAAGATGCGCGTGGTTGTCACCCAGCAGCGCCTTCTCCATGGTCTGTGTGCACTGATCATGCAGTTGGCGAAAAATAGCAATACTCCCGGTCTTCGGCTGTTGTGCCTCAGCTTTCTGCGGGCCCATTTTGTCTTGCACCTTGGCTTCTCCATCAAGCATTTATAGTGCACATTATTGCCCTACCCATCATTTTAATTCGCATGCCGTACACAGCAGGCCGGAGACACATCGGGGAAACAGAGGCAACAAATCAGCTTAGCGCCATAAGTAGGCAAGATTCTCGACCGTCCGTAAATGGCCGGTTGCTGCCGGCCAAAAGTGCATCCCAAGACTGTTCCTTGATGGCCTTCCTGCCCTTCACCGGCTGTAAGTCCCACCACCCCCAAATGGGTTCGGCGTGTACGTCGTCGTCCCACTTGGTCCATTAAATGATCCTCCGCCCCCGAACGGGTTTGGCGTGTAGGTGGTTGTCCCACCGGGACCGTTGAATGTGCCTCCACCCCCGAATGGATTCGGTGTGTACGTGGTGGTGCCACTTGGACCATTGAACGTGCCCCCACCCCCAAACGGATTGGGCGTGTACGTGGTCGTTCCGCTCGGACCGGAATAAGTCCCTCCTCCACCGAACGGGTTCGGCGTGTACGTTGTCGTGCCCCCGGGTCCGTTGTATGTTCCGCCGCCACCAAACGGGTTGGGGGTGTACGTGGTCTGAGCGAATGCTGCGCTGGAGAGGCACAGCAAAACGGTTGCAAGCTTTTTCATGGATGCACCTTTCATTGGCAATGGACATTCCATGTTTGTAAAGAGCCACAGGCTCACTGGCTGAGCCCAACCTCTATCAACATTGGCTTCTTGCAATCACTGCCATGGAGTTGGCGCAAATGTCCGAGCAAATCAGTCATTTTTATTTGACAGTTGTTATTTAACAGTTGTACTGTATGATTAACACATGGACACCACATTTACCCTGGATCAACTGAGTGCGCTGACAGATCTGCCACTCCGCACGATCCGCTACTACATCCAACTCGGTCTCGTAGATCGGCACGAAGGCGACCGCAAACATGCTCGCTACACACAAAAGCACTTGGACCAATTGCTACAAGTTCGAGCCATGGCTGATCAAGGGATCCCACTGGAGCGCATCAAGCACCAGATCCATGGCATCACCCCTCCCCCGGCCCCGCCCAAAAGCGCAGGGGACATTGCGGTGATCAGCAAGGTCTACGTGGCCCCCGGCGTCGAACTGCACCTCGAACCCCAAATCGCAGGCCTGTCACCAGAAAAACTCCGTCAATTCGTTCGTAACGTCCTCTCCAACTGGGAAGAAATCCATGCAAGCTAATCAAGCACAGTTCGGCCTTGTCGCCAAAGATAGCTACGCCGACATCGGCCTGGTTTCCGCTCATGTGAGCGGAAAGCTCAATGGCGTTATCGCACAGATCAGGGTCCGCCAGACCTACAAGAACTGGTCAGACAGCAACATCGAATGCACCTACACCTTCCCCATGGCTTGGCAGAGTGTGCTTTTAGGCATGCACGTCGAATTAAACGGCAAGCGGTTGATCGGCTCCGTCAAGCCCAAAAAGGTCGCAGAAGCCCAATACGAAAAAGCCATCGATACAGGCGACTTGCCCGTTATGCTGGAGCGCTCCGGCAAGGACATCTACACGGCTAACATCGGCAACATTCAGACCGGTGACGAAGTGGTCATCGAGTTTGTTTACGCACAGATCCTCAAGGCCGAGGATGGCTGCATCCGATTCAATCTGCCCACCACCATCGCTCCCCGCTATGGCGATGCCGACAGCGCTGGCATGAAGCCGCACCAACAGGCGACAGCCGATGCACAGGCGGAGCAGCGCCTCTTCCTCAATCTTGAGTTGTCTGAAAACCTGAGTGGGGGAACGATTCACAGCCCATCCCATGAAATCCAGGTTACGCGCGAGGAAAGTCATTGCGCCATCCGGCTGGAGGGTACTGCATGGCTGGACCGTGACTTTGTGCTGAACATCGACCGCATTGGCGATTTGAACTTTGCGGTGGCAGCACCTGACCCGGTCCGTTCCGGTGAAGCCACCCTGTTGACAGGTAGCGTCTTTCGGCCTCAAAACCAAGCCAAGAACCGCCCCTCCGTCATCAAGGTTCTGGTCGATTGTTCGGGCTCCATGCAAGGCGACAGCATCGAGCAGGCTAGGGATTGCCTGGGCTGGCTCATCGGTCAACTGGGCAGTGCCGACAAAGTCTCCTTCACTCGGTTCGGTAGTTCCGTGGAACACGACCACCCTGCCCTGCAGGCGTGTTCAACCGTCTATCGCCAGGTGCTCAAATCGTCGGTTCGCAAACTCGCTGCAAACCTGGGCGGGACAGAAATCGATGCCGCACTCAAGGAAGTCATTGCGATCAGTGACGACGAAACAGAAGAATCCAAGGATGCCGTCATATTGCTCATCACCGACGGCGAAGTCTGGAACATCGACGAAACCATCGCAACGGTGCGTGCGTCTGGCCATCGGATTTTTGCCGTAGGTGTCGGCTCTGCACCGGCAGAAAGTCTGCTGCAGGATATGGCAGAAGTGACGGGGGGGTCCTGCGAGATGGTGACCCCGCGCGAGAGCATGCAAAAAGCTGTGGAACGTCTGCTCGCCCGGCTGCGGCAAACCCAAGCCGTGGACCAGGACATCACATGCTCTGCGCCAGTGCTTTGGCACTCACAGCCCACCAAGCATGCGGCCCCAGGTGAAGCGCTGATGCTGTGGTCTCAAGTGCGACTGCAGCCGGCTGAGCGCAGCAGCCTGAAAATGGAGCAAACCTTCTTCCCCGAAGACAAGCGGATCCAATTCAACGTAGAGTGGGATTCGAGCCTTGAATTGTCACGAATCGCGGCCGCATTTCGATTGCATGACATGAGCCGAGCCAAAGAGCGCGAGGCGCTGGCACTGGAGTACCAACTGGTGTCCAGCGAAACAAATTTGATTCTAGTGCACGAACGGATCGAGGCCGAGAAAGCCCAAGATCTGCCCGAGTTGCACCAGGTCCGTCCCATGCTGGCCGCAGGCTGGGAAGGCAACGGCACGGTTCACCAGTTGAATGCCATGCCCCTGCAGGTACTGCGCACCGGATGTGACAACATTCCATTTGAAATCATTCAAGAGCACCGCTCAATGCAATTTGGCATTGACAGCGCTTCTTCGTCCACGAGGTACAGCAAAGCCGCTCCAGCTATATGGCGGTCAAACCGAACGCGCAGTACAGCTCAAGTCGACGGCATGTCATCTACAGGCATGGATGACATCGAGATTCCTGCATTCCTGCGCAAGCAAACGAGTTCATCCGATGAAGCACCAGAAAAGTCTGTGGTGCAAAAATTCCTCGACATCGTGGTCTCACCTAACAAACCGACGACGCCAAAGCCAGCCAGCAAGACACCTCAAGCCTCACCTGAGGACTTGGTTGAAGCTCTGCGCCAAAGATCCAAGGACAATCCGATCCAAGACTTTGTGAAGTGCTTCAATCAGGCATCACTTACACATAAGCAGTTCCGATCAGCTCTGGCCGTTTGTTTGCGAACCAACCAAGCCGGATTCCTACAGTGGTTGGTGGCCAAGCACATGAAGAACGCAGGTTCTGCCGCCCCGGTTTGGGCAACTTTCATTGCCTGGGCCTCAGAGAAGTTCTTTATCACCCTGGACCGGCATGCAGAAAGAATCCTGCGCGACTTCCTCAAGTCGGTGAAGGTCGAAATTCAGGATGCCATTCGGTCTGATCTCGAATCACTGCACGAGCCTCTGGCTCCTTAACAAAATACCGATCATGGACTGAGCCTTCTAACCAGCATCACTTCTTCAGTATCCCCGCTCAGAGAAGATCACTTTGAAATTTTGATATTTCATAGCTGAATCTCAGACAAAGCATTAGATACTTGACTCGATACATGGAAAAAAACAGAACAAAAAGAGGAGATTTAATATGAAAAAATTCACAAAAGAAGAATCAGCCACATTGAAATCACTTGGAGTCGGCGAAGAAGAAACATTCAATGCTTATGGGTATTCTGTGGCAGAGAGAAAAATAGCGGCAAAAGAATTAAATGCGAGAATAATCTATGGAATCACACCGCACAAAAATTGTGGATTCTGCTTGAAGACAATAAGCGGTACTTGTGTCGTTTGCAATCCATCCGCCCTTGGACATCAAGACAGATACAGAATGCGGGGCTATGTATATATTGCATACTCAAGCAGCACAGGCTATATAAAATTCGGAAGTACAAGCAATATAAGCAACAGGCAAAAAACCCTTCGAGAGCAAAATTATGGAGGCTTGAATGATTGGGTCATTCCTCAGTTTATGGAGGTCAAAAAAGATAGAGGACTTATTGAGGACAAGTTAAAAGAAGCATTTAATTCGAAAAAAGTATTTGGCCTTCACTATCTGAAAGATGGGAAGCCTCAATTGGCCAATGAAATTTTTAAAGAAACCGTGGATTCTGCTCGATTTGTACTTCGGAAACTAGTTACAGATTTATCTTAAATACCATGAAAAACAAAACCATTCATGCTGAAGCTTGGCTTGATACAGCCGCTCAAATACTTTGCAAAAAATACAGTTCAATTGGCTACAACACTCCAAAAATAAGAGTTTTGTACGGATTCACAACAAACGGATTTTCCAAGAACTCCAAAAAAATACATCGAGGCGAATGTCTACCCAGATCTTGGAGTAAAGATAATGAGAATATTATCTTCATAACGCCAAATACAACCGACGAAATTGATGTACTTTCAACACTTGGTCATGAAATTGCACATGCGATAGATGACTGCAATAGTCTTCATGGAAAAAACTTCAAAAATATAATGAAAGCTTTTGGCTATTTGTATGATGGCGGGTTTGAATTTCCAAGCCTGAAGTTGACATTCGAATTTGATTCAATATCAAAAGAACTCGGTAAATTTCCATCCATCAGTTTTTCTTGAGTCTTACCAAAAATTAAAGTAGAAGTTATGTGTGTTGTCACACATAACTTGACCAAGCAACGGATCAGGCCATGGAATGCAATGGCCTTTTCCTTTCCTGGGCGACCCAGTAGCAATCGCACGACAAATCCTCCAGACCTTCTCGGCTGAGGACTGTGATCAAGCCGCGACTGACTGTCACCAAGCCGGCCTCAACCAACCGGCCAATCGCTAACGTAACCATTTCCCGTCGGAAACTCAGCAGGTCCGATATCTCGCGGTGCGTAATCTCGATACGATTGGTCAAGGTCCTGTCCAGGGTGACCAACAACCAGCGGATCAGTTGCAACTCCACCGAATGTTTCTTGCCGCAATAGATGCTCTGGGTCATGCGTTTGAGCATGAGTTGGACGCCTTGATTGACGCGCTGTATGTAGACCGGGCAATGGGGTATGGCACGCTGAATGTCGGCCACAGATATCCGATAAGCGGCGCCAGAGTTCCTGACCGTGGCGCGGTAGAAACTGGGTTGGCCTGAAGCGCCAACCCCGACAAAGCAGGCCTTGCCCATCATGTAGGTTTCCACACAGCCGCCATCGGGTTGGTCCACGATCATGGAGACCAGGGCTCCGACCGGAAAATAGAGCTGGGTGACGGTGTCACCTGCATCAAAAAGGGTTTGCCCTTTTTGCAGTGATACCAGATGCATGTGTTCGGTGAGGATTCGTGATTCTTCTTCGGGAAGAGAAGCGATCAGGTCGTTGATCTGGGGACTCATGCACTCTCATATTTACGGGAAAACCCGCAATTTTGATGAGATCGTCAAAATTAGCAACAAATTGAACATGTACTTTGTACATGTTGTTTAGATAGGCAATTTGATCAATTCCTCATAGTCTCTCGCTCACTAAAGAGCGATGACAAAAAGATCAAACAACAGTGAGCAACTCATCCCGGCAACAGAAAATGCTCTGAGGGTCCGGTATTGGGAAAAAGCCAATCTACCCATCGAGCAAAGTGCCTTGGCACTGGATCTGTTCCTGGTCATCGCCTACAACACCCTGCGCGGTCAACCCCTGACCCTCAAGCTGCTGTTTCACAGCATCGACTTCAGTGAAGCGGGCATCCGCAAACACCTGCGGCGCATGCTCACCGAAGGCTGGTGTGTGCTCGAAGGCAACGAGCGCGACAAGCGCCTTCGTCACGTGGTGGCTCAACCCAAGATGATGGACGCATTGGCGGACTACATCGGCGTGCTCAAAGACGCCTTCGGCACCCCTACGCTGGTCGACTGAACCAACCCTGTGCCTTTGCACTATTTGGGCCAGGCCTGTTGCAGCATCAGTGCATCGTTAGCATGTCCATCAGCGTGGCCTGCCACTTCTCGATAAGCTGCCTGGCACTCGTCGAATAGTTCTGTGACGGCACTGGCGTACTCAGGGCAGGCGCGGGGGGAATCTGCAAGGGCTCGCTCGCGCTGGGTGGCAAGGGTGTTGCTGAGCAACCGGCCAGCAGCATCGGCAGAACGCTGAGCGCTTTGGACCAGCGAGCGGTTTTGTTCGGCTTGGGTTTGCGCATGGCTTAACTCCTTCATCCAATTCATCTCTCGCGTGTGCGCCGCCTGGGCTTGTTGCTGCGCCAGTTGCTCGCACACCGCCCGCTCACGCTGCGCGCCAATGCTTTGCTGGTGGGCGTTGTAGCGCTGCCCCAGCCAGATTCCCATGACCACGGCCGCCAGTGTCATGACCACTTGACGCAACCATTGCCCGGCCCAGAACAAATCAATCATCGAAGAGGTCCGCTTCTCGCCGGCGGCGAATGACCAGACCGTCCATCACGCGCCCAGCGCTGTAGACCCAGCGTTTGAATTCGGCATTGGCACCCTGGTAGTCGCCCATGTTCAGGCGCCGCAGCAAAGTGGAGCGCGACAGGTTCAATGCGCCCAAGTTGAAGGTGAAGTCCACCAACGCATTGAACTGGCCCTGGGTCAACGGGACGGAGACCAAACGCTTGACGGCGCGCGAAGCGCTGGCAATGTCCTCCATCAACCACTCCTCGGCTTGGCGCTGTCCGATCTCCAGGCCCTCATGCACTTCGGGCCCGGTGTGACCGTAGCCGATGGTCCAGGGCGCGCCGTGGCTGCCCGGGTCGGGGTAAGCCTTCAGACGCAAGCCCTCGGACAGGCGCACCAGATCAATGCCCTGCAGGTCCACGCTGAGTTTGTCGTTGACTGAATTCATGGGGGTTGCACCGGTTCTGTGTCCTTTTTCATGAGCAAAGCCGCACCGTGGCTGGAGCACAGGATGCCAATGGCCTGAGAAAACTGCAGCAAATCAACCGCCCCGGTCTGCACTGCGTTCCAGACTGACCCCATGATGGTGGCCAGCGTGGTGACGAGCCAAGACCAGCGCGCCAGGTCATGCGTGCAGTTGTCCTTGCCCGTGACCATTTGCCGGAACAAATTCATAGCGGCTTGCCCCCGTGACCCGCGCCGTAGATCGCCGCCCAGATCGCGGCCAGGGCCCCGGCAATCGTGGCCACCCACTTGGCCACCGTACCCAGCACGCCGATCACGCGAAGCCCCGTTTTGGCCAGATCAAAGGCATCCTTCATTTCCCGCGTGATGGCCATGTTTTCGGCAATCACCGTGGCAGTGGCCAGGCTCGCCTTCTGGTTCTCCAGGATCATCTGCTCGATGGCATCCATGCGCTCGATGCCCTTGGCAAAGCGCTCGTTGACTAAAGCTTGGAACGCTCGGAACTCTTCTGGATTCATGGCACGACTCCTGGGGATGATCTGATTTTAGCTATCATTTTGCTAGCCTATCAAGTTAAAACTGGGTGACCAGCAAATTCAGGGTGACATCCGCCAGCGTGAGGTCCTGGGGAGTGGCCGCGGTCACGGTGAGCACATCGCCCACCTCAAAGGTGGTGGCGGAGGTGCTGAAACTGGCACTGCCGTTGCTCTGGATCACCAACTGGCCGATGGAGGTGCCGTTTTTGGCCAGGCTCCAAGTGGTGGAAGCAGCCGTTGGCAGCGTACCCACCAGCACCTTGCTGCCCGCAAAGTTCGCAGGCGCTTGGTAGCGGGCATTGGTCACGGCACTGACCACCTTGCCCCCAGCCGCCGGTTTTCCGGCGATGAAGTACGACAGGTAGGCGGTGTGCTGCGAGCCCAGGCCGGTGAGCACATAGGTGCTGGCGGAGACCTGATCGAGCGTCTGCTCGGACTGCCCGTAGATGTTGAAGCTGGTGAGCTTGATGTGGAACTGCTGGCCGATGTAGGCACTGCTGGGCAGGGTGTACTTGAGGCAGACGTTGTTGAGCAGTGCAAAGGCGCCGCCCTGTGCGTGGGCACTGGTGATGCTGCCGAACTGGCCGCGATACAGACCCGTGAGGTCATACACCCCTGCGGCCACCAGTGTGGCGGTGGTGTAACTCAGGTACTCGCCACCCACGAAACACAGCGAACGTCCGGCCTGGGCGTCGATGGCTGAGACCGACATCAACTGAGCGTCCTCATGCACGTTCACGCGCAGCGTGTTCACGTTGTCCGGGTTGGTGCCGCTGTAGGCCGGCAGAGCACTGACGGTGGTGCCATAGACACAGCCCAGCGGGATGCGGCCCATCGTCTGGTAGCTGTTGCCGTCCAGCGAAATCCAGACCCGGGCCCCGCCCCAGGTGCTGGCATTGCCGTTGGAGAAAAACCAGACCTGGGGAGCGGCCCCATTGAGGAAGGTGGTGTTGGGCTCAAAGATCAGGGGCGCATCGGACATGCCCGGCACCACGAAGCTGTTGCCGGTGTAGCCCTGGTTGGTCTGGCTGGGGTACTCGGGCGCCCACTGGGTGCCCTCCATGAATTCCTCGGCCGTGACCTGCAGCGTGCCATCGTCGTTTTCCACGATCTCCATGATGCGCACCGGGTACTGCTGCAGGCCCAGATCGGCCTGCGTGAGGGTGACGATGTCCATTGGTTCGAGCAGCACGTACTCCCAGGACAGGCTGAACTGGAAGGTGTTGCGCACGTAGTGCAGGCGGTTTTTCATGAGCTCCACACAACGCATGCCCGCGCTCGGATTGGAGATGAAGGGGGCGGTGCGCAAATCGGCCGAACGCAGCCCCAGGTCCTCGATGCTGGCCTGGTCCTTGGACTCCACCACCGCGGCGTTGAAGTTGTTGTCCTTGTCCACCACCTGCAGCCGGATGTGGTTGTAGCAGTCATAGGGGTCACGGCGACTGATCTCGACGGGCTCGGCACTGCCCCCAGTCAGGAAGTCTTCGTCAGTGAGGTGGTAGCGGATGGTGTTTTGCGGGGTGTAGGCCACCCCGTTTTGCACCAGCAGCTGATCACCGAAGGGAACGAATTTGAGGACATCACCGGACCACACCGCGGCGGTGTTGGTCACCTCCAGCCAGTCGGCGATCCACTCGCGCGCTGCCCTCGTCCGCGCCAGCGTGTCGGAAAACCCGATGCCGTTAGCGCCGCAGTAGTTGGCGTAGCAGTTGGGTAGCGCGAACAGAGAGTCGTAGTCAAGCATCGGGAAGTTCGCCCCGTATTGGGTGTTGGTGCAAAAGTCCCAGATCACCTGCGCTGGGTCGGCATCGTCTGGCCCGACGGCGGCTGTGCCCCCCAGGTGACCGAGCACCTCGAACCACAACTGCGGGGTGTAGTTGGAACTGCCCAGGTCAAAGGCGCTGTGGCACAGGTAGGCGATCTGGCTGTAGGACAGTGCAGCATCGGGGTACTCGGTGGCGGTAAAGCCCCAGGGGGCCTGGCCTGTATCCCCCTCATAGAACAGCAGGCCCAAATCGGCGTAACTGGTGATGCCCTGGTTCTTCCAGACCTTCTGGCCAAGGCTCATCACCCCCTCACCCAGTCCAAAGATGATGCCGGTGGTGTAGGTGTAACTCACGGAGGTGACGGAGCCCCCGCCCTTGCCGCCCACCGTGGTTTCATGGCGGATGGCCTTGAAGTTGTCGTACCAGATCAAGTTTGAGGCAGTCTTCACACGCCCATAGATGATCGGGATCGGCAACCCCTGCGTGGCCGACTGGATCTGAAGCGAGCCATAGCGCGTGGGCTCGGGAGGCTGCGAGCCACCACCAAAAAGAAAGCCACTCATGCTGCGGCCTCCGGCCATGCGCTGAAGTACTTTTTTTCGCGATGGGCAAAGGGATCCTTGTGCAGATCGGCGTAGGTCACCACCTTGTCCACCGCATAGGCATGGATCACGCGCGGGTAGTCCACCACGATGGCCGAGTGGCTGAAGGTGCGCCCGAATTTGGTCAGCACCAGATCCCCCGGGCGCACGTCCTCGCGGGAAATCTCGCGCACGTAGGGCATCACCGTCTCCAGGTAACGCTCGCTGTCACGGTGCAGGTGCCAGTCCTGTGGGTAGGGACGCGGGTCCACGCTCGCATCGGTCACACCGACGACCGAGTACACCCGCACCAAAATCATGGCGCAGTCCACCCCCACCCCTTTGACATCGCCGTGGTGGTGGTACGGGGTGCGCAACCAAGTCTTGGCCTCATGCACGATGGCATCACGGAATTCTTGTTCAGTCATTTAGAGCCCCAATTCGCTGGACGGGATGAATGGCATGGAGGTGTTGCGACTGGTGTTGCCAAAGCGGCTCTGGCAGGTCTGCAGGGTTTTGTCGCAGCCCCAACTGGCGGCAAAGGTGTCCCCGACCTGCGGCACGTGAGGCAAGGGGTAGGACAGCACAAAGCTCAGGCCAGTGCTGTTTTTGATGGTGCGGCGCTGACCCGCATTGGCCCCGCTCGTGAACAGGATCGTGCCCTGCCAGAAGTTGCCCGACGTGGCACTGGCCCAATAGACCACAGAGGGTGTGGAGACTGCGTCCACCACCCCGTCGTGGGTGAAGCTGGACTTGGTCAGGCCGCAGTTGGCGTCGTAGAGGGTGTGCACACAGGCGCTTTGCCACTGGCGCCGGGGCATTTGCAGGTCCAGCAGCGCCATGTTGGATTTGACCGAGATCTCGGCCTGCAGCCGGGTGATGGCGCGGATGGAGGAAACGTACCCCGTGAACAGGGTCACCTCCCCCACCACATCGCCCCATACTTCCATGTAGGCACGCGCGCGCCGAATCTTGGCACCATCGAGCGATCCGTTGCGCACAGCGTCCAGAAACGGCAGGCCATCGAGCAAGTGGGTTCGCTGCGCGGCAATCACCACCGTCTGCTCGTCAGCATCCATGCCCGCCGTGATGCGGTAGCGCAGGCCGGAGATCTGCACGCCATAAGGGTTGTAGGTGATGCCCTGCGACGTCACCACCCGGTCGGCCGTGGTCAGGTGCAGCAAGTTGGTGCTCAGTTGCGTGATCGTGAACAGATCGGCACAAATGAACTGGCGTTTGCTTTGCAGCAACTCCTGCAGGGCGGGACTGGCGGTTTTCATGGCTTGACGGACTGGATGGAGAGTTTTTGCAACTGCCATAGATCGAACATGAAGTTGTCGTAGTCCTGGCTGTCCTCGGCAAAACGCACCCGGTAATACCAGGTGAAATCGATCCAGACGCTGGTGCCCACCGGTGGCGGCACCGCAAAAACGATCTGGTTCGGGCTCACGAAAGTCCACCCGGTGGTCTGGGGCTGAGCTTCGGTGGCGCCTGGTGCTTGAAACCGTATGGCCAGCGAACTGCTGTCCACATAGCCACAGGGCTCGGTGAAGCCGCCATAGGTCTTGCTCAGGGTGAATTTGGTGGTGGCCCCGTCCCCCACAGCCAGTAGGTGATCCTGCACCTGGTTGTCTTCGCTCGGGTCACGGTAAAGGAAGGTGTCAAAGGCCCCCGCGCGCGCCAGGAAGAAGCCCATGAGTTGCTGCAACTCGGAGTGGGCGTCCGCGCGAAGGAACTCGAACTTCATCTCCCACTCCCAGATCGGGTAGGCGTAGTTGGAGACGCGCACCTCGCGCCCGGAGACGTGGTTGGCAATGGCGGTGTTGAATTTGGGCCGTTTTTTGACGTGCCAGGCCAGGCCGGGCAGCGTCGGCAAGAGGTGATCGCTCACGGGTTGCAACTCCTGGGTAAGGGGTGAAGGTTCGTCCAAGCCGTACATGACCTGCAGCACCACCTGGCACGCGAGCGCCGCAGAGGGTGCCTGCATCAGCCAGTCCGAGGCCAGCAGTTGGGCGGCGGCATTGGCTGGCCGCGTCATCAGCGCTTCGCTCACCACCTGCGCGCTCTGGTGGGCACTTGGCTCAGACGGTTCATAGAGCACGCTCAGGCACGACTGGCTGGCGCGGATGCCGCCGGACTCCACCAGAAGCACCGCGCTCACGCGCGAAGCGCAGACATGACCGGCGCCGTCCAGCAGGGCTTGGAGATTGACCAGCGAGGGCATGTGCGCCTCAGTTCATCGTCTTGTAGCCAATCTGCGCGGCATTGGCCTCGGCCACCGTCCAGGGGCTACCGGTAGCGGGATTAATGGCCCAAACGGTGGATTTGTAGGTGAAGGTGGAGCCCAGGCTGTAGGTTGCACCCACCGCCTCGGTGCTGCCAGACTTGATCAGGTTGGCTATCGTGCGCGGATTGGCATCGTCCTTGGCGTACATGCCCGTGACCTGCACCGCGAAGATGGAGGCATCGGTGGACAGGTTGCCGTCCGTTGTGAACAGGTCTTTGAGCCCCACCCCGCCGGTCATGTTGTACGTCGAAGCCCCGTCGCCATAGGTTTCCTGAACCGCCCCATGGTTGGCCATGGGCGTGAAGGTCAGGTTGTAAAGGACAAAGTATGAGGACGATCCGACGCTGGTGGCGCTGCTGTAGGGGAAAGTGGCTGGCACGCTGGGGTAAGTGCTTGGGGTGTAACTCCAGGCGGGAACGCCCCCCGAAATGGACAACAAGTCATAGCGAATATCGAAACTGGTGTTGGAAATAAAGCCAATAAAGTACTTCTTACCCTTGAGCAAGTTGACGCCCGCCGGAAATGTCAGCGTGATCAATCCTGCGGAGAAGGCTCCGTATTCGTTGCCCACCGCCAGCAAGGTGCCGGGCTGATTGGGAACGTTGGCGTCTTCTGCGTAAATGACCGGTCGGCACTTGATGTCCGCCAGGTTGTTGTTGCACATGATGCCGAAGGAATTGATCGTGCAGTCACGCTTGGCGAGGATGAAGCCGTTGCCCATGAAGCCAAATCGGTTGCTCCACATGTACTTGTCCGTTTGCCAGCGCCCCAGGTACACCCGGTTGGCCACCGCAGTCATGTAGTACGAACTTGTGCTGGTCTGGGGGTTAGGATCAACCGAATAGGGACCACTCGATGTGAACTGGCTCACGACATCGTCTTTGGGCCACATCGTGAAAACCCGCTTTTCACCAAGTAGCGCGTTCATGGGGTAAGCACCCGGGCCGATACTGGCATCGCACACATACAGGTCATCTACAGCAGCGGCCAAACCAGAAAGCGCGAGCACGTTCATCTGGGTCTGTCCGGTCAGGCTGGTGCTCAAGTTGAACACGCTGGCCACCACTTCGTTGTTCACGCGCACCACGAAAGCGCCGTCCGTGCTGCTGAGCTTTAGGCGGATCTCCAGGTACATCCAGGTGTTGAGGGTGAAAGCACCGGGCACGGTGGCGGCCACGGTGATGTAGTTGCTGGTTGTGGCGTTGTAAAGCTGCAGCGTGATCGCAAAGGAGGTAGGATCGAAAACCACCCGTCCGATCACGGTGCTGCCGTTGCGCAGGGAGATCTGACGGGTGTAGTAGTTGCCGTTGATGGAATAGAGCTTGAGGGCCAACCCCAGGAAGATTTCCGACAGGTTGGTACCCAGGCTCAAGGAGTTGAGGCTGCTGTATTGGCCCACCACCAGGGCAGTGCCGCTGAAACGGCCCGGGATGAACATCGGCAAGGAACCCTCGGTTTCGGTGTAGCACCCTACATCCAGCATGACCCAGCCTGCCGTCGAAATATCGCTGGTGCCGTTGTAGTGGTCAAAGCCTTCGCACAGGATCAAAGCCATGGTTCATCTCCCAAATTTCATGCTGTTGCTCAATTGCGTGCCGTTGCGGCTGGCCGCGCGGATGGACTCCATCAAGGAGACCTTGTGCTGGTTGAAAAATCGCCGCACGCTGTCGCCGTCCAGCGCCTGCACATGGAAATGCACGTCCTTGACGCCAGCGCTGCCCCCGCCCTCCCCGCTGGCCAAGCCGCGCACCGCGTCCGCCTGCGCCGCGGGCAGCACCATCTCGCGCTCATGCAACTGGGTCAGTGGGTTCACGCCGGAGGGCACGTCAAAGCCATCGCGCGCGCTGAACAGGCTCATGGCCCCCATCGCCATGGCCAGCGTGCCAGCGTAGGCACTGGCAGCCAGGGCCGGTCCGACAAATGGTGTGGGCGCCACAGATGCCGCCGCCCCGGTGGCCGCCTCGGCCGCATTGGCCCCCACCACGGTGGTCGCCTCACCGATCTTGATGGACTTGACCAGGGCGCTGTTCATGATCTGGTTGACCACGAACTTGGCCAGCATGTTGGTGAAGGCGTCCAGCACGGCTGTGGCCATGCCGCGCATCAGCCCAGTGATGGTCATGGTGCCCTTCATGAAGTTCTGCAGCACCCCGGTCATGCCCGACTCCATGCCGTCCTTGAAGGATTTGGTGTACTTGGCGTTTTCTTGGGCGCTGCGCGCGCGGATGGCCTGCATCTCCTGTTGGTGCGCCAACTCCAGCGCCTGGATTTCCGACAGGAGCTTTTGGTAGGCCACCGGGTCCATGTCGTCGCCCATGGCCAAGAGCGTCGCCTTGCGCTCCATCAGGGCCTGGTACTTGATGGCGTTGCGCTCTTGCTCGAACTGCGCCTGCTGGGCCAGCAACTCGGCGTTGGTCATCAGGCCCAGCGAGACCTGCAACTGGGCATCGCGCTCGCGCGCACCCACCTCGGCCAATTGAAGATTGGCCTGCATGACACGTTGCTCGTCGGCAATGGCTTTTTCCTGATCGGCCAGGGCCCGGCGGGCCAACACGACCTTCTTCTGGGCCTCGATGGCCTGGCGGCTGTCGGCATCGTAATGCCGCGCCACCTCGGCGGCCATGCGTTCGGCGATGGCCAAGCGCTCCTTCTGGTTGTAGCGCCAGCCCTCCAGCTCGTCGTTCATGCGGGCGATGCGGGTCTGGTACTGCTCCTTGAGGATGTCCAACTCGGACTGCGCCACCTTGCGCGAGAGCGCCAGCATTTCCTCTTTGGTCAGATCGCTGCGCGTCTGGATCTCGCCCCAATAATCCATCTCCTGCTGCTTGGACATCTCCCGCAGATCGTTTTCCTTCTGGAAGGCCACCTTGCGGTCCATCAGGTCCACTTCCCACTGGCCCATGCGGCTGGGCGGGGTCTTGCCCTCACCGGACTCGCCCATGCTGCGCTGGCCACTGGCGGGCTTTTGAGCAGGGGTGCTCTTGCCCGACCAGGCATCTTGGATGCGCTGCCAGGCGCGCTGGCCCTGCCCCACCATGTCCTCGGCCGCCTTGCTCCAGGTCTCCCGGATTTCCTGAAAACGTGCGGTCGCGGCCGCCTTGGCCCCAGCAAAGTCGCCACCGGCGAGCTTGCTAAAAAACTCGTAAACCGCCATGCCTGACAGGTAGAGGGTGCGGGTGGTGGCCAGGCACAACGTCATCAGCTGTTCAAAACCGGCCACTGCCAGATTGAGCGCCGTGCCCAACACCTTCATGGCCGTGCGCATGAACTCCACGCGTTGCGGGCCGGTGGAAGCAAACCACTCGCCCAGTTCTGTGAGGATGGGCATCAGCGCGTCGCCAATGGTTTTCTTGATGGCCAGCATCACATCGCCCACATCGTTGAGCGCGGCCTTGTAACGCTTGTAGGCGTCCACGTTTTCCTGGCTGACGGTCAGGCCCAAGGCTTCTTGCTTCTGGCGCGCTTCCTCCAGAACCTGGGCGTTGAGCTTGAGCAGTTGCATGGCATCTTGCGCGCCGCGGCCAAACAGCGCCTGAGCGGCGATGTTGCGGTCAGTGCCCTCTTTGAACTCATTGAGCACCTTCAGGCTGGAGGTCATGATCTCCTGCATGGGCAGTAGGTGGCCGTTGGCGTCCCGGGTCTGCACCCCCAACGCGCGCAGGCCGTCTTCGTTGGTGCGCAACTGCCGCGTGAGCATGGCCGACGCACCAATGAAGGTGTCGCTGGAGACATAGATGTCACCCAGCGCGATGTTCAGCCGGGCCGCCTCGTCCACCGTGATGCCCAGCGCGCGGCTGAGTTTGATGGCTTCGCCGGTGAACTTCTTGGTCTCGTCCACCGCTTCGCTGAAAAACTTGCCCCCCGCCAGCAAGGCCGTGAGCGCCACCAAAGGGGCCATGGCCAGCGTCATGGCCGCGCCCACGCGTTCAAAAGCCCCGGTCACCCCGCTGGCCATGCCCTGGCTGGCGGCCGTGACCGCGCTGGTGTGGCCCTGCAATGCGCTGGCCAGCCCAGAAAACGCCCCGTTCATGCGGCTGATGGCGCCTTCCACCGTCCCGGCCGCGCCCTCCATGCCGGATTTGAGTCCGGAGGTTTCGGCGCCGAACTTGACTTCGACGTTGGTGCCCTCGCTCATCGGGCCACCTGCGCGAACTGGGCCATCAGCTTGGCCATGTCCTCTTCACTGTCTGAGCGCTGAGGCTGGGCCTTGGGATACCCAAAGTAGGCCGCCACAAGCACATGCAGGGGCGGAAACTGCTCGCAGTACCGGTTGAAGGCATGCAGGCGGGGAATGTCGAATTGCTCACGGACCTGCTCAACGCTCATGCCCATGGTGATGGCCACATGCATGAACACCTCCGGCCAAGTCAACGCGTCGCCATCCCCGCCGGGGCTTCCCCCAGCGGGGTCCCGGCCAGCTCGGCTTCCTGCTGCTTGCGCTTGAGTCCGGAGACATCCATCACCGCCGCCATCACCTCGGCCATGTTGCCAAGGTCCAGCAAATCGTTGACCACCCGCTCCCGGGTGATCTCGGGGTAGTTGCGGTGCAGCGCCATGAGTGTGGCATCCACCACCAGGGCCACGCTCTTGGGATCCAGCTCACCGGTGAAGCCGACCAGGCGCTCTTGCAGCACCTCCACGGCAGCCAGGTTCAGCGGAGGCACCACCAGTTCGGTGCCGTCGGCAAAGACCTGGCGCACCCCTTTGAATTTGGGCAAATTGCTCATGAAGAATCCTTCGAGGCTCACTTGTCAGAGGTGGCGTAGGTCAGCACGTTGCCAGCGCTGTCGGCAAAACCCTCGAAGTCGAATTCGGGCATCGCGAAGTCGTCCAGCTTGGTGGCAAAGGTCAGCTTGGTGCTGATCGCGTTGGGCAGCGTCCAGATCACGCTCTTGCCCTGAAACGGCGTGGCCAGGTCCACCCGGAACGATGGCGCATAGCCCATGAGCACGTTCTGCACGGTGGACTTTTGCGCGCTGGTGCTGGTGGCGGTGTACTGGTAGTTGATGAAGACCACCTTGCCGGAGTCAGCGGCGGCGAAGGTGTAGACCCCGGCGCTCACGCTGTACTGGCCCGAGGTGGGGGCCGAAGCCACCCGCGTCATGGGCAGGCCGTTGGCATCCCGCACACCCAGGTCCACGGACCAGGTGCCCGAGCCGGGGGCCGAAGGCGTCACGGTATAGGGGGAGCTGGCCGGCACGGGGGTGCCCGCGGTGTCATAGACATCGGCGATCACGCCCGAGGTCAGGGTCTGGCCGAAGAACAGGTTGTTGAGCAGCGTGCCATTGATCTGCGCGAACTTGGCCTTGCCGGTGACCTTGCCCTTGCCGCGGCCCACGGCCACAGGGAACTGGTTTTGCCCGTGAAGGGTCTTGTTCTCGAAGGACACGTCCAGCGAGACGTCCTGCAGGGTGCCGAACTGGATCGGCGTGGGGGTGGCCAGCGGGCTGCCCGCGGCATCGGTCTGCGCCGTGCCCCACAAGATGCCCGAACCAAAAACGAATTGCGACATGGTCTTCTCCTTTAATTTGCAACCACCAACATGCGAAGCGGCACCACCGCGATGGACTGCAGCCCCAGCCAGCCCTCGTCGGTGTGAATCTCCCCCTCGATCCAGCAGTGCTCCACCAGACCGCCCAGGGTTTGTTTGAAAGCGGGGCCGACCGGCGGGCGCAGCACCTCATCGAGTTCGTCCAGGATCTGGTTGACCGCCACGCTGGGCACCACGCCCGCGGTGTCGCGGTGGGCGTAGATCCAGACCTTGGCGTCCAAGTGGTACTTGGTGGGCAAGCCCGTGACCTGCTCGGCGGTCTGCGACGTCACGGTCATGAACACCGCGGGCTGTAGGTTGGCGGGCACGTCCTCGTGGTGCGGCAGGATGCGCTCGCACTGCACCGGCGTGGGCATCTGCTGCAAGCGTTTGAAAAGCGCCTGGTAGCAAGTCTCCCGTTTCATGGAAGGTGCGGCCATGGCGTTCACTCCACACCCTTGGTGAAGGCGTTACGGACCTGGGCACTGGCCGTCGTGGACAGACGCTGCAGGATCTCGGGCGTCATCTCCTGCAGAGAAGACTGCAGGAAGGAGCGCTTGCGCAGGTTGTAGGCCGGCACAAAGACCCGCTTGGCAAAGACTTCGCCACCGCCCTGCACAAAGTGCAAGGCTTTCGCCTGCTGCACCTGCACCACATGACCAGGCACACTGTGGCCGAGTTCATGCAGACGGCCATAAAAGACATTGGTGCCCACCACCGCGGTGGTCGAGTGGCTTGTGCGCTGCATCTCCAGGTGAATGGAGCGGCGCAGGCGGCCCGTTTGGACCTTGAGTACTTCGCCCGAGAGCTTTTGCTTGACGCGCGCGCTGAGCTTGATACCCAGCGCCAGCACCTCACGGTCCAGTGCGCTGGTGAGCGCGGGGATCGCCTGGCGCAGCGCAAAGGGCAGACGTTTGCCCCGGGAGACTTCGGCGTGGATCATGCGGGCACCACCCTGCGGTAGCGGTTCAGCAAGGTGCGCACCGATTCGGGCATGTCCTTCAAACTGTAGGCGGTGGTCTCACCGGCCAGGCCCTTGCTGACCAGCCCCACCCGATCTTTCTCGCGATACCGCAGCGAGACCATCTCGATGCAGGCCTGCGTCAGATCGGCCGGGGGTGCGGCAAAGCCTGCCTGGTAGCTCACGCGCACGTTGCCCCGACCGCGCGGGAACACCAGGCCGCGCAGCACCAGGCGGTTCTCGTCGTGCCAGTAACCAATAGCGCTGTCGCTGGCGGCAGCGGCAATGACAGCCCCGTGGATGCGCAACTCCGCCACCGACACGATGGGGAAATTGCGCAGCACCAGGGTGTCGCTGCCGTTGCCGTCAAGCAAAGCGCTGTAGCTTTGCAACTCCAGTGAGCGGTTGATCCAGGTCTGGATGAAACCGCTGGCGGCGTCGAGCATGCGGGCGAGCAAGGCGTCGTCGGCCACACTGCCGATGGCCAGGTAGCCCTTGATCTGCTCGACGGTGGCCAGTTGCATCGCCATCACTTCTTGCCCTGGGCGCCGGTGGGTGCCGCGCTGGCGGGCGGCTGATCGAGCACAGGCAGCTTGACCGTTTCGGGCGGCACTTCAGAGGCCGCGGACGCTTTGTCCTGGGTACCCTCCTCCTCACCCTTTTCATCGGCGATTTCGCTGAAGCCATGCAGCAAAGCGCTGGCCACCGCCTTGTGCGGCAACTCCACGCGGCCACGCTTGACCTCGTACTCCTCGCCTTCGTAGGCAAAACAACTGGCACCAGCAGGCGCTTTGAGCTTGGGCATGGGGACTCCTGATTGGGGGAAATGGATTCGGTTGGGATGTGAAAGCACCCGGGCGCTCACCCGGGTGCAATCAATTTGCTAGCCTTTACGGTCAAGCGTTGGCGATGTTGTTGATCACGCCCAGCGAGAACGGGGCGTAGCACTGCAGCACCCCGTCGGCATAGACACCGTACTCGTACTTGCGCGAGACCAGCGGCCACTCCAATTGGTAGTAGTCCTGGCGCATCAGCATCTGCGTGACGTTGCTGACGTTGGACAGCGGATATGGCAGTTTCTCGGTGTAGAACAAGATGGTGCCGGCGGGCATGTTCGGATGCACGCGCAGCGCCACCTTGGTCCCGGTGACCTTGTTGAGGTACTCGCCCACCACCAGGCCGGCGGAGATCGTGCCCGGGTTTTCTGCACCAGTGGTCAGGCGCAACAGGGGCGCGCCGCCGTTGGCCACGATCTTCTTGGTGATGTTCACCAGTTCCTGCGAGCTGACATAGACCACCGTGGGCGAGAGACGGAACTTGTTGTAGAAGTTCACGAAGGCCTGCTCGAAGTCCGCGATGCCGCCCGCGCCATCGGCCGTCAGGCCAGTGTTGCCGGTGGGCAGCGTGTTGATGAAGGCGTTGGAGCCTGGCTTGAAGGCCTGGTACAGCAGACCATCAAAGTCCAGCGCGGAGGTCGAGTGGTCGGCTGCGCCCAAGCTGGAGGCCAGTTGCGCCGTCGGGGCAGGCAGCGCCGTGAGGGTGGCGCTGTTGACGCTGGTGACGGCCACCAGTTTTTCGGCGCCAGCCGTACCCAGGTACCAGGCATAACCCACGGCGCCATTGGTGGCCGAGACCGTCGCGTTGATGGAGCCGGCCGAAGTGGCGCCCACCGTCACACTCTGCGCGGCAGAAGGCTGGGCCGAGCCGCCACCGAAGCTGTCGGTGGAGCCGCCCGCGTTGGTGCGGGTGATCTGGCCAGGAACGCTGGCCGTGGCGGCCGAGAAGTACTGGCCACTGGAGCCGTTGTTCACGCCCACGACATCGATGTAGGCCTGCAGGCCCAGCGCCACCGCGATCAGCGAGTAGGTGCCGCCAGCGATGGTGCCACCGGTGGTCAGGCTTGTTGCCGTGGGCGTGGCCGTCTGGCCCATCGCCACACTGGTGTTGCCGCCCAGGATCAGGCGCTCTTCTTGGACCATCAGTGCGGCCAGGGATTGCTCCACCGCCAGCGCTTTCACGTCCTCGAAATTTTTGGCGGCGTAGTTCGCCTCGAAGTTCACGCTGTTTTCCAGACCAAAGCCACGGAAGGCGGCGAAGTTCTCGGTCAGCGCGTGGTTGATCACGCCACCGCGGTTGCCTTCACTGACACCGGCGCGCACGTTTTGCACGTTGATGTTGGTGATGGCTTTCCAGTTGGCCTGGATCGCATAGCCTCCGGGCACACGGGCAATGGAGTTGCGCAGCGGGGTGTCCACCGGGTAGAGCTTCTTGGAAGGCGCCTCCAGGTTGTAGGCCTGCACACCGGTGGTGGCGGTGCCTGGTTGGACAAAGGACTTGATGAGCGGGTCCGGGCTGGACTGAGCGACTTTCATCAACTCCAGGGTTTCGGCGGTCAGGTTGGCACCCATGTGGATCTCCTCAGAAATAAGTGGGTCAGGTTGTTAACGGTTGATGAAATGGCATCCACGGACGCCCTCAGCGGGCCGCGACACCGCCCTTGGCATGAAGCATCTTGATGAGCGAGGCCGCGTCATTGACCTGGCCGTGCGCGTCCAGCACCGGTCGCACATCGCCCTCGCTTTTGACTAGGACGCCGTCCGATGCAACCTGCGCGTCATCCTGCAGGTCCATGCTTTTGCTGATGGCCATGGCGTTCAGGAGGGCCTTGCCCGGTGCGGGCATGGCTTTGAGGCGCGTGAGCTCGCCCTGCAGCTGGGTGTTTTCGTTGGCCAGTCGCTGCACATGGGCCTGCACCAGCGCGACCTTTTCCAGCGCCAGCGCGGTCTGCTCGGCCAACTTGGCCACATCGGCGCCTTGGACATTGATTGGTTCGGCATCGGCTGGCGAGGCATCGGTTTTGGCCGTGCTGCACGCCACCCCCAACTCCACCAGGCTGTCGTGCATGGCCTGCATCTTTTGCATGCTCACGCCAGAAAAGCGGCGTCCGGCCTTTTGAACGGTGCCAGCGCCCTGGGGAGTCACGCCATCGGCCAAGGCCACATCCTGCGTGCGCGTGGCGTTGTCCTCCTGGATCTCGCTGGCAATGAATTCCTTGAGCGCGCTCACCGCGGTTTGCAAGGCATTGACCTGCTTGGCGGCTTCACTGCCCTCTTCGGCCTCTTCTCCCTGGGCCAATTCGTCGCGCTCCTTTTGCAGCACGTACTGGATGCTGCCCAGCGCCTGCAAGGCCTGTCCCGCATCCCAGATTTCTTCCCCGGCGGATTTGCCCACCTGAGCGTCGGCGGATTGGGCCGCAGCGTCGGCGGTCGGATCGACGTTCACCTGCGCGGCAGTGGTGTTCGCCAACGGTGCGTCAGCAGTGCCCGCGGTTTCGGCATCTGCTTTGGCCAAGGCCACCAGACGCTGGGCACTGATGGCGCCCTGATCGAGCATCTGCGCCAAATGCGTCACAGCCGCTTCCTCTGCGCTGGGTGCGGCATCGCTCGCAACTGCTTCCGCTTTCCACAACGTGATCAGGGCTTCGGGGTTGGCGGGGCGGTCCACCAGGCTGATCTCGGTCAGGCGCAACGCATTGATCACGTTGTCCACCTTCTCGATGGCTTTGCCGCCGATGGAAAAGCCTTTGTAGACCCCCGCCTTGACCTTGCTCCAGGCGTTGTCATCGACCACATGGGCGCTGATGAAGGTGCCCTTGTCGTCCATCTCCACCGACTTGGCCACGCCCACGGCGCTGGGCTGGTGCATCTCGCGGATGTTTGCAAACTGCATGTAGTCCTGCAGCGCCGCAGCCATCGCCTGCTTGGTCACGATCTCGCCCTGCACATCCAGCGCCTCGGTGCTCGCATAGCCGTAGACCATGCGTTGCTCATCATCAACTTTGCAGATTTCGGCGTAGAAGTGTTTCATTTGGCATATCCTTTATGCTATCTTTTTGATAGCCGTTTAGATGGGCAGATGATAGCAGCCCTGAAGCTTTGTGAGTGATTTTTTTAATGCTTCCTGTTAGCGCGCACAAATAGCGCTATCAGATTGCGCGCATTAAAACGCCGTGAGAATCACGATGCCGTCACCGCCGCGCCCGCCTGCGGACCGGGTCCCCCCGGTGAGCGTGCCGCCTCCGCCGCCACCACCACAGCCCATGCCTCCGGCCCCACCGTTGCCGCCCGAACCCCCTTGGCCCCCACCGGAAGCGCCTCCGGTGCCGCCATAAAAATAGAAAAGGCCAGGCACCTTGAAGCCGTTGGAGCCATTGCCGCCATTGGCGGTGGAGCCGCCTCCGGTCACGCCGCCGCTGTGCTGGGGAAAGACAGCGCCATTGCCCACGATGCCGAAGGCCCCGCCTGCGTTGCCGGTGGAGCCAGCGTTGCCCAGACCGCCACCGCCGGTGCCCCCGGTGAGGAAGATGCCGGAGGTCGGTAAGTTCAGGGCCGACCCGGACCCGGTCGTGCCTCCGGCGACCCCGGCATGTCCGGCTGGTGCCAAACTGGTGCTGGCCAATGCGGGGGCAGCCACACCGGACAGCAGGGCATTGCCCACCCCGACAACGCTGGGCGCAGCTCCAGCGCTGCCGGCCGTGGCGCCGGAAGCAGCGCCACCGGCACCGCCCACCGTGCACAAGACCAGCAAGTGGTTGGGCACACTCTGATCGGGGTGCACCGCGATGTAGGTGTAGCCGCCAGTGCTACCGGCGGCGGCCACGCCGCCCGCACCGCCCTGGCCCACCGAGATGTACAGCCGATCCGGCAGCATCCAAGCCGGCACCCACAACACAACTGCTTGGCCCGAGGCCCCACCACCACCGCCCGCGGCCGTGCTGACGGCGCCAATGGCGCCCGCTCCTCCTCCACAACCGCCCGAGACTGCAACGATGTGGACAAAGGAGATGCCACGCGGCTTTTCCCAGGTCTGCCACTGAGCGGTATTGGCAACGCCTGTGGGTGAGAACACCTGTACATCGGCTTTTTGCGAGGGCGGCAGGTGAAAGAAGTCGTAGCCCATCAGTAATGACCTCCGACCGCCGTGACCACCCAGCCCGCCGCCACGGTGGTGCCCAGGCCGACCAGCACGTGGTAGCCCGGGGGCAACGCCAGGTTCATCGGGTATTCCACTTCAGCGGTGGCGGTGGTGGCACTGAGCGTGGTCGCAGGCAGGTTCGCTTCCCCGTAAAACATGTTCTGCGAAAGATAGTCGGCTGGGTTGCCTTGCACCGGGGTCGCACTTGTTGCCGAGATCAGCGCACTGGTCATCTGGTAGCTGTTGCTCGTGCTTTCAAAAACGAGCACCTGCCCTCCGGTGACCGGGCCCACGAAGATGCGGTACTTCACCGCGCCCGCCACCGCATTCCAGTCCCAGGTGATCGCACTGCCGGCGCTGGTCACATTGACCGTGCTGGTTTCATTGGACATCACGCTGCCCCCACCCCACTGGTCCACCGCCTGGATCTTGGCAAAGTAGTTGCCAACCGCCAGGTTTCCCGCACCGGCGTTCGGTGTGCCCGTGGGCGTGCCACTGACCGCAGCCAAAGGGCTGGCCAGGTTAAGCGTTCCCATGTTGAGATGGATGCGCGCGACGCTGGCGACGTTGGTGCCCAGGGACTTGAAGCGCAACTTTTGCACAAAGCTGCCGTTGCTCGGGTCAGCTTGAAACACCAGGTAGTTCAAGATGCCCTGGCCGGTGTAGTCGGCCGCAGCAGTGGTCAGGGTGACCCCGCCTTGGACAGAACCGACGCGGGTGAACATGGGGTTGGCATTGGCGCTCATGGCAGGTTGTATCCAAGTGAAGTGGCGATGGTGTTGCCGAGACCCACGCTGGCCGTCACGCCTTGCGGCACCACCTCCAGCACGTCCCAGCAGTTGTCGGCGCCGTTGAATGCACAGCGCACATAGAGGGTTTGACCAGGCACCGTGGTGCTGGGTAAAGACACGCCTATGGCTCGAAAACAGCCCGCCCCGACGGTGATCCAGGTGAGGCTGCGGGCGCTGCCGTTGTCCTGGATGCGCAGCAGGTAGCTCTGTCCGTTTTGCGGCGCATTGGGATCGGCCAGCAGCGTCAGCTCATTGGCCAGTGCCGTGATGTGGAACTGGTCATCGACGTTGGAGGTCGGCGTGAAACTGGGGTTGGGACTGACGGCGTTGCCCACTCTGGGGGTGGAGATGTCTACCCAGTAGAGTCCATTGAAGCCTTGCCAGCGCCCGGTTCTGGGCATGAAGCGGAAGGTGGCATAGTCGCCTCCCGCTACCACCAGCACCGCGCCCTGCGTGGCGTGAGAGCGTGTGACGATGGCCAGCACCTGCACTGCGGCAAAGGAATCAGTGGGGATGGCATTGACCAATGCACCAGTTGGGCTCACCCACAGGCGGTCCCGCAAGCCCCAGGCACTGGTGTCCAGCCCTTGCAGTTCGCCCTGCACTACCACCGTGCCACTGGCACCAGCAGCGACATCGTCGCTGAGCAAGCCCAGCACCGGCATGCGCGTGAGGTCGTTGGCATCGGCCGTCCCCACCTGATAGCTGTAAGGCGCCACGACACCGCTCTGGTAAACCGGACTCCCCTTGGTGAGGGTGGCGGCACTGGCGTTGGTGACAGGCAGCACCAGCGCGGTGCTGGGCCCTGCGCCACCGCCCGAAGCATTGGCCCAGGCGTTGCCGTTCCAGGCCAGAGTCTGGCCCACCAGCAGCGAGGACAGCGCGACATCGGCCAGGCCCGAGAGTTGGCCAGCGCCTATCTGCACCACCGCCGCACCGTCGTGCATGTAAATCTTGCGGTCGGTGGTGTTGACCGCCATCTCATGGGCCACCAGTTGCGCCGTGGTCGGCACCTTGGCGGCCACGTTGGAGCGTTTGGGCAGCAGGGTGTTGCTCATGCCCGCCTCTTAGAACGTGCCGCCGTCGATGGCGGAGGCATCCGAGAGCAAGGTGCCCGAGGTGGGCAGCGTGACGTTGGTCGCCGCGGTGGCCACCAACGTGATGCCGAATGCTCCGCTGGTGGTGAGCGCGCCGGCCAGGTTGACGTTGCCACCCAGCGTGGTGGTGAAATTGCCGTTGTTCACGCCCGAGCCGCCATAGCTGGGTGAGATCACCGCGCCCTGCCAGGTGCCGGTGCCCACCGTACCCAGCGTGGTGATGGAGGTTTGTCCGGCATACGTGCTGGCGATGTCCACGCTGTCGGCGTTCACCGTGATGCGGTTGGCTGTGCCTACGACGTCCAGCGTGCTGCCCGTCTTGGTCAGGCCCGCCCCCGCGGTGATCTGTCCCGCCCCGGAAAACTGCGCAAAGGCCAGCGCCGTGCCACTGGCTCCGCCGATCAAGATGGGGTTGTTGGTGGTGAGCACCCAGCCCGAATCGGCGTTGCTCGTGCCCTCCTCCACAAACATGAAAGCGCCCGAGGTGACCAGCGCATCGGCATCAAAGTCCGCGGCGCGGTCCCAAACCCCGTTGCTTCCGGTCCCCAGGGTGCTCACGCTCCAGACGCCGTTTTGTGCGGCGGTGCTTTGGTCCTTGAGTAGCAGGCGGTCCCCTGCGGCCAGGGTCACACCGTCCAGGGTGTTGGGGGCGGCCGTGAATTGGCCACGTGCGCTCGTTCCACCGGTGGCGGCATAGGTTGCACTCACGTTGGCACTGCTGGCCAATCGCACCGATTGCTTCACATCCAGGCCCGAGCGGGCGGCATCCACATACGCTTTGGTGGCCGCATCGCTGTCGGCCGTGGGCGTGGCCAGGTTGGTGAGTTTTTGGCTGTTGAACGAAACTGCCGCGGTGGGCGCCGCCATCTGGTCCAGGCGGGAGGTGCGCACCTGGGTGTCAAAGTCACTGAGCTTGGCGGCCGTGAGCGTGGGAATGTCGCCCGCCACAAGCACGCGGAAGGTGGGCGTCCCCGCACTGCCATTGGGCGCGGCAAACACCGTGTTGGCGCTCTGACTGGCCAGGCTGGCGCTCAGGGTGCCGCTGGCGGTGACGGGCGAGCCGGACACCGAGAACAGGCCGGGCAGCGACAGCGCCACCGAAGTGACCGTCCCCACCCCCAGACCGCTCAGGAAATTGGCCTTGGTGATGCGCTTGGTGCTGGTGCCGTCGTGCAGCGCCACGTAATCGGTGCTGGCCGCCACGGTGGCCGTGGCCAGGTTGCTCAGGTCCACACTGAGTGCGCGGTTGGCCGACAGGTCACCCCCACCGGCCAGGCCCGAGTTGGCCGCGGTGGACAGGCTGCGCGCCACCCCGACAAAGGCACCAGGGCCCCCAATCGGGATCACGCTGGTGGCGCTCCCCCCGGCCCCACCTGTGCCAAAGCCGTAGTAGAGCGTGTTGTCCTGTTCGTTGTAGGCCAACTCGGCGTTGGCGAGGCTGGCGGGTGCGCCCGCGGCACCACCTGCGGCGCGTCGTTTGATGCGAAGGGTATTGGCCATGTCGCTCTCCTTTTAAAAATTTCCACCGTCGGTGAGGGTTTGTTGGGCGCTGTTGGTCCAGGTGCTGCTCTCACTGAGCTGCAGCACATCGCCCGGTTGGGGGTTGCTGACCACGACGGGCAGCCCACCGATGGCCGTGCCGCCTGGCGGCCCCACCGGGCCGGGGATGCCTTGCACGCCCTGTGGACCAGAGGCCGCCAACTCCAAGCGGGTGACGGCCGGCGCCAGCGCGAGCGTGGGGCCGCCGTCCGCGATCTCCACGGTGTGCTGCAAGGGGCTGACCACCACGTCCATGGCTGCACCCGTTCAGACCTGTCCATCCACCAGCAACGCGCCTTCCAGCAAGCGTGTGACTTGGCCGCCCGGGCTGGTGAGGTCGAGTTGGTAGACGTACTGGCCTGGCTCCAGGCTGTCCGTGAGGCTGGCGGGCAAATCGATCATCACCACGCCCAAGGGCCCTTCGATCACGATCTGACCGTTGTCGGTGCTCGCCTGTAGCACAGGCGCTTCCCCCTTGCTCACGGCCGCACGCATGTGTGCTGCGTAGCCCGTCAGGTCGATCAACACCCCAGCTGGGTCGCGGTAAGTGAGCGCCAGGTTGAAAGAGGCGCCCTGCGCCAGCATCATCTTGTAGATCCCGGCACTCATGGCACGCCCCATTGAAATATCATTTTGCTAGCCATAATGAACCAACTAAAAACCGGTTGCGGCTTCATCAACCAAGTCCGTGAACAGCACCGGGGCGATGTCGCAGCGGCAATTGGGGTGCTCGGGCGGGAACTGCGCGCCACTGGGAAACTCCTCGTCCATCGGCAAGGGTGGGCTTTCTCCGTTCAACTGGCAGTCCTCGCTGACGCGGTCATCGCCCGCCGTAATCCAGCGCTTGTAGACCTCCACCCCGCTCTGGTTGGCAGCTTGGTACAGCGCCACGTTGCCCTGTACATCGGCCATGGCGGTCTCGGTGCGCGCAATCATCAGGGCGCGTTCCGCACTGAAGGCACCGGACTCTTCGATGGCCTGCGCCAGTTGCTGCGCGCTCCAGCCCTCGTCGATGGCCTGCGTGACCTGGGTGCGAAGCATGTCCTGTGTCGCTTGCCCGATCTGCCAGTTAGCGCTGGCCACCTCTTGCAGTTGCCCGTCCACCCAGCGTTTGCCCACCATCTCGGCTGCGCGCGTGCGGGCATATTCGCTGGCGCGTTCGTTGGCCAGGTCCAGCGCCTGCGGCAGGCTGTCCGTGATCTGCAACTGCACCGCGGCCTGCACCGCGCCATCGATGGCCAGCGCCGCCAACAGATCGGCCACCTCCGGCACCATCACATCCCAGTCCAGATCCAGGCTGGCCAGCACCGACTCCACATCGTGGCGCGGCAAGTCCATCTTGGTACGCGCTTCGAATGCGGCGGCCAATTGTTGGGCCGCGCGCGGGGCCAGCACGGCAAAGCGCTTTTGCAGCACGCGCTGCATCCGGTTGCGCGCCTGTCGCACCTTCTGACGACTGCGGCCCACCGGGGCCAAGGCACGCGGTGCGGCCTTGAACAGCTTCTCCGCATCCGGCGCATCATCCGGGTTCTTGTCGGGCAGTCTGGCTGAGGCCATGTCGCTTTGGGTGGAAGGCTCGACCGGCTCTGGCAGCTCCGACAGTGCCTGCAAACCCAGTTCCTCCCGCACTTCATTGACCTGCTTGACGCCTGTGTTGACGTAGATCTGGTTGATCTGCGCCTGCTGCAAGGGATCGGGATCCTTGCTGTCGACCCACACCAGATGCAGGTCCTGCCAGCCGAAATACTTCCAGACCACATAGTCCACCAGGCCCTTGACCCAGGCCATGATGGGTGCCAGACCTTCCTCCTTGACCTGCTCGCCCAGGCTTTGCGCGGTGGCCCGGTTTTGCTGAGCGATCAGGGCGTTGGGGCTGATGCCGAAGGCGTAGCAGATCACCCGCGCCAGCCATTCGTCGTACTGGTCCTTGAGCAAACCGTCTTTGGTGTTGACGGGGCTCACGCCACTGGGCACGAACATGGTGCCCCGGCGCGCGCCACTGTTGCCAGCGAGCACACTGTCCCACCAGGTCTTGAACTGCATCAACTGGTCCGGCGACCATTCGGGCGGCACCTGCAGGATCAGGTCGGGCGTGCTGCCTTCGCTGTAGTACTGCAACTGCGACAACTGGCGGCGCAACGCGATGTTCACGGTCATCAGGATCTGCTCGACCGGGCTGTAGCCGTACACACGGTGGGTGCGCACGTTGCGCGGCTTGTAGATCAATTCGACGCGGGAATAGTCCACGGCCGGCACGCCCTTGATCACTTGCTGGTAGGCCACCTGGGGCGGCAGCGGCGTGCGCCCACTGCCATCGATCACCCGCTTGACGGTGGCACCATCGAGTGGCTCCAGCGCATAAAGCCCACCGCCCATGTTCATGCGTGGGTACAGCGTGGGCGCATCCAGCACCAGCAGGTCTTCGAGCAACATGCGCAGCCACTCTTCCCAACTGTGCTCCTGATCGGGAAACCGGAAGAAATCCCGCAACTGTTCGCAGCGCTGGTCCGCCTCCTTTTGAGGATCCTGCGGCTTGAATTCGAAGGCCAGTTTGCACACCAGGTCCTTGCGCGTTTCAATCACCAGTCGCAGCAGGTCCAGGTTGTCTGCGAGTGCACGCAACTGGGCGAAACTCACGGGCTCATAGGCCCGCGGCTGGATCTGGGTGTTGTAGCCAGCGGGGAAGTCAAAGCGCCGGGCCTGTGCCGCCTCCTGGGCCGCCGGGGCCATCGGTTGCTGCGGACCAAACCACTCGGGTGCCTGGGGATCACGACCACTGACCATGTAACGCACGCCACGAACCACCCGGTCGATCAGACCGGGCTCCAAAGGGGTACGGGTTGCTTGGTTCATGGATCGTTATACTACCATTTTGATAGCCTTTCTGGAAGTTTCCAAACCCACGACAGCGCCTTTCAGCTGGACTGAACAGCGGGAGGCTCAGCCCTTAGGCCTGGTAGGAATCACCATTTTCTGGGCTGACACCGCCGAAACAGGACAACAACGAAGTCGGGCGTGGCCAACACCATCTTGGAGTGAAGGCGTTTGTCATGCCATTTCTGATACAAACGATAGAAACACGAATGCATGCCATGGGAAATACCTGTCACAACTGCGCCTACTGCCTCAGGGTGGAGGCCATCACAACCCTGCGCTGCGGGCAGACGTATTTCCAACTGCCCCCAAGCGAACGCAAGCCGATGCGGCTAGACCACTACCCGATGGTTCAAACCGATCACAGTTGCTCTTCTTGGACGCGCGTAGATACCGGCGTTTTGCGCTCGCTTGCTACCAGCTAAGCGCTCAGTCAGTATTTCGCGCTTGAAGCCGCCGCCCATGAAGGCGTTGAGCAAATGCGCAGGGGGATAGCTTTCGGGATATCGAACGGCGCGGCGCATCACGCTGTCAAAGCGGCGGATGGCCAGTTCGTACTGTTTTTCGTCCTCGATGTGCTCCTCGATCCAAGCACGCACCCCTGGATAGGACTGGCCATAGCGTTGCTTGATGGCCTCGCGGTCGAGTTCAGGCCAGTAGCGCTCATGGGCCAGCATCTCGGGGAACACCCGCGTGACGCGCTGGTAAAAGTCCGGGGTGGTCTGGCGGATCAGGTCGAAGCGCTTGGCGCTTTCGGCGTGCAGTGGGGTGGACACGCGCAGACCATTGCCCGCCCACATCTGCATATCGTAGATCTGGCAGTAGGCGATCTCGCGGTCATAAAAGTAACGGAACACATCGTCTTCCTCCCAGTCAAAGATCGGCTTGCACAGCATGACGTTCTTGATGGAGTGGTCGCTGACCGCGTTGATGTAGTTCTCGTTGAGCTTATTGACGCAGGCACGAAACCGCATGATCGATTCGCTGGAGCGGATGCCGGTCAGGAAAGCGATCTTGCCGCGGTAGAACTGCGCGGTGAAGCTGTCCATGCTGTACTGGTCAAAGGTTCGCGCATCGCCATCGGGCAGGCTGTACGCCCACTCAGGTTTGGCCCGCACCCACTCGCGCGCCGGGTCCCACTGCACGTAGCTGTGGCACACGCCCAGGATGTACTTGGTGGACTTAAGCGGCACGGTGAACCACAGCATGCGGATCCAGGGCTCTTGCCGGTACTTGTCCACGAAGTCGATCACCTCATCGGGGATCAGCTCCTCATCCCGAAACACCACGTCCAGCGGCCGGGTGATGCCCCGCTCCTGCATGACCTCATGGCACAGGTGCAGCACCACCAGGGAATCCTTGCCCCCGGAGAACATCACAGCCACGGTGTCAAACAGGTCAAAGATGTGGTGCAGGCGCTTTTTGGCCTCCGTGAGCACATCCGTCTCGATGTATTGCTTAACTCGTGCCAAGGCTGTTGTCCTCGATGAACTGGGCCAGGCGTGCGCCCAGGGTCTCCGTGTCCGGGTAGCTGTCCTTGAGGTAGCGCACGAACTGGAACCAGCGCTCCTGCTGGGGCTCGTCATCAAAGACGATGTTGAACTGCACGACAAAGTTCAGCGGCTTGTCTTCCACCACCTCATCGGCTGGGTCCTCGAACATCAGCCCTGAGAGTTCGTCCCCGCTGAAGCCCGTGAGCGACAGGTCGAAATTGAGTTCCGCCAACGCGTGCAACTCCAGCTTGAGCAGCTCCTCGTCCCAACCGGCGTTGAGTGCGTGCTTGTTGTCGGCCAGGATGTAAGCGCGCTTTTGTGCCTCGCTCAGGTGCGCCAGCTCAATCACCGGCACATCCCCCATCCCCAGCTTTTTGGCGGCCATCAGGCGGCCATGCCCGGCGATCACATTGCCTGCGCCGTCCACCAGGATTGGGTTGGTCCAGCCAAATTCCTGGATGCTGGCGGCAATCTGCGCCACCTGCTCCTCGCTGTGCGTTCGTGCATTGCGTGCATAAGGCAGCAAGGAATCCACGGCGTGCATCTGTACTTTTAACTTCGTAGTCATATCAAATCAGTCACGTATCGGTGTAAATAGTAACGCTATCACTTTGATAGTCAATACCTGTTAACTGTCGCACAGATCAATTTTGATTTCCATGCAATAGCGAAATTGATTCTGAGGGATAAGTGCGAGCAATTTGGTGTGTTTACACACCCTCACCAGACGCAGTTGTTTTTAAACTACCCATTTAATGCTATCAACTGGCTAGCTTTTATCAGTGAAGCGTGTACAGTAGACCTTAAGCCAAACACGCAAAGCACCACCGCAATGAACTACCAACCAGACAGCATTACTGCACCAACCCAGGCCCGACACGGCCAGGTGGTCTGCGCCCCTGCTGCACCTGCTTCGGTTTTTTTTGCCTTTTTAAGCTATCAATTTGATATCTCAAAGGAGATGCGCCATGTACCAACACCGACAAACCTATTGCCCCCCACCACATCCACGCCGTGTGCTGCGGCCATGGCTACGCCGACTGATGCGGGTGGTGCGCCATGCGCTGACCTTGCTGGGAGCGTGGTCCCTGCTGGCCCTGTTGCTGGGCTGGCACTGGTGAGCGTGAGGACTGCCATGAAGACTGCAGTGAGCGCAGCCGCCAGCGAGAGCGCTGACGGGTGCACTTCCGCACCGACAACCCAAGGAGCTGACATGAGATTGCTTGCCCTGCCCTACAACCCTTCCCCCAAGCCCGAGCGCAAGTCCTACACGGTGGAGTTGACCGTGCACGTGGCCGTGACCGTACTGGCCTCCAGTGCGGACGACGCACTGGACCAGGTCTATCAGGACCACGGCCTGCCGCGCGAGTTGCCCTGGCACAGCACCCCCGTGATGGTGGCGCTGTTGGAGAAGAACCCGCCCAGCGACCCCCACCAGGGCAACAGCCACTGAGCCCGAACACCCAACCTTCCCAAACCCATCTGAAAGCGAGTCCACCATGAACATGCAAGATTGCCACCAACTGACCCAGACCAACGGCATCACGGAACTGGCCTACCTGGGCGCCAAGCCCTGGCATGGGCTGGGCCAGAGCATCCGCGAGGGTGCCAGCGTTGAAGAGATGCAAACCGCCGCCGGTATGAACTGGCGCATAGAGCGCGCCACCGTGCAGTTCAGCACCCTGGACATGGACCCCATCCTGCAGTTGCCGCGCATGCAGCCGCGCAGCGTCAAGGACCGCGTGGTGCTCTACCGCAGCGACAACTTACAGCCGCTGGGGGTGGTCTCGGAGCGGTACAACGAGGTGCAGCCGTCAGAGGCGCTGGAGTTTTTCCGGGAGATGACCGAAGCGGGCGGCTACGTGCTGGAGTCCGCCGGCACCATGATGGGCGGCAGCCGCCTCTTTGCCGCCGTCAAGACCGCGCAGGGCTTTGACCTGCCCGGCGGCGATGAAGTGGTGGGCCGCTTGCTGTTTGCCACCGCCTGCGATGGCTCCATGTCCACCACCATTGGCCAGATCAGCCTGCGCGTGGTTTGCCGCAACACCCTGAACGCCGCCCTGGGAGGCATGCCCGCCCGCGTGAACGTGCGCCACTCCACCAAGTTCGATGCGGCCAAGGCCAAGATGGAACTGCGCAAGATCAGCACCTCCTTTGATGCCTTTGCCCGTGCGGCGGAGACCTTGGCCAAGGCCCAGGCCAGTGTGCAAAGCGCCGGTGACTTTCTGCACACGCTGCTGCCCACCCCGAGCAATGGCGCCAACGTGGAAGACACCCGGGGCTACAAGACCATCATGAGGCTCTTTGACGGGGAAGGCCAAGGCGCCCAACTGGCCAGCGCGCGCGGCACCAAGTGGGGCCTGCTCAATGCGGTGACGCAGTACGTGGACCACGAGGCCCGCGCCCGTAGCGCCGACACCCGCCAGGACAGCGCCCTGTTTGGCGTGGGCGCAACTTTGAAAAGCCGCGCCCTGCAGATGCTGACAGCCTGAGGGAGAGCCTGCAGTGACCCGACCCTGGCAGAGGACTTCAGTGCTGAAGGGGAAGCTTTGGCGCCGCAGGCGTCAAAGCTTCTGCGACCGGCAGATCCTGGAACACAGGGCGTGCATGCCTTTGCAAGATGCTGCCCACCCGGGCGTAGACCTGCGAAAGCTCCTCGGCACTGGCGAGATGCAGCTGCTGCTGCAGCTCTCGGATTTGCTCAAGCTCGCCGCTTGGCGCGTTTGGCCGCAGGGGCTTCGGAGGGCTTGTCATGCTTAGGGGCCGCTTTGGTGTTGAGCACTTCCTTGATTGCCTCGGCGATCAGGCGTTTGACCACTTCGGGCGAGTGGCGGTACAGGTTGATGATCTGATCGACCAGGATGCGCTCATCGGCATCGCGTGGTTCATCGTCAGTGTGGGGCAGATCCATCCAGCCGTGAGGCTTGCCCAGACGCGCCTCAATTTGCCGCACCGTGGCATTGCCCAGTTCCCGCCGGCCGTTGCGCACGTGCGAGAGGTAGCGGTCAGAGACCTCCACCTTTTCTGCAAACAACTTGAACATCCCCCGGTCAGGCAGGTGCTGGTGTGCTTCACGGAACTCCCGAAAGAGCCGGGCAAAGTTTTCTTGACGGAAATGGGAAACATCCATGAAGTAAACCCTCCTAAAGGTTCTTGTACCAACAGCACTGTGCAGGTTTTTGATGCAGATGTGTGCACCCTAGAACCGGTAGCGAAATGCGCTTGTTGTACATCGCCATTGTTGCTATGCTATCTCTTTGATAGTTCATTATACGCCATGAAGTCTGCAAGACAACGCTCCATGAAAACCCCTAATTTGACCCCTGTCGCCCCGAATGCCCCTGCCAGCCCGCTTGCTGACGCTTCAGGACCCATCAGTGCGATGGCTTACTGGAAGCGCCATGGCATCAAACATTGCGAGCAATTGGCTATCGCTTGTGGCACTAGTTACGACTACTGGAAGCAAATTGCCAATCTGAGAAAGCGTCCCAGCATTGAACTCGCCCGTCGCCTGGTCGCGCTCAGCCAAGGCGAGATGTCCCTGGAGATGCTGCTCACCCCCAAGCACCACCTGCGCCACAGTGGCGCCGCTCCCATGCCCGATGGCAACAAGGTTGGCGTCGCCCAGCACCGCCGCAGGAGCCGTCCCCCGCCGCCCCCGGATGAAATTCACTGAGTCCCTTTTTTTGCACCTAATGGCTATCAATTTGGTAGCTCGCAAATCCTCAATCGACCTCATCCCGGTCCAACGCATGAATTACTACAACTTTCACATCGGCGACTACGCCCGCAGGACCCGGCACCTCACGGTGCTGGAAGACCTTTTCTACCGCCGTTTGCTGGACCTGTACTACACCACCGAGACCCCGCTGCCTCTGGATCTGGCGCAGTTGTATCGGCTGACGATGGCCAGCGAAGAAAGCTACCGAGAAGCCCTGCGCACCGTGCTCAGAGAGTTCTTTGAAGAGACCGAAGCAGGCTGGGTCAACTCGCGCGCGGACGAAGAGATCCAGGTGATGCGCGAGAAGCAGCAAAAGCAGCGCGAGCGGGCCAACAAGCGTTGGAAGCCGTCCGGGGAAGACCCCAATCCAGGTGCATCGGCATCCCCGGCAATGCCAGACGCGTGTGCTGGCAATGCCAGTGACATGGGCGCGGCAATGCCGCGGCATACCGAAATGGATGCCGCGGCATCAAAAAACGATGCCGTGGCATTGCCACCAACACCAACACCAACACCAATACCAATACCAAAGGGAAAGAAGAAGACACAACGCGAAGACGCGTTGTTGCCACCCGGGGGGGTCTCCCCTCGCCTTTGGCAGGACTTTCTGGCCATTCGCAGCGCCAAGCGTTTGCCGCTGACCGCCAACGCCCTGGCCGACATCGAGCGCGAGGCCCGCAAGGCCGGCCTGACCCTGACCATGGCTCTGGAGGCCTGCAGCACCCACGGCTGGGCCGGCTTCAAGGCCGACTGGATAGCCCGCATCCAGGCCGCAGCCTCGCCCCTGCGCGCCCCACCCACCCACTTCAACCGCCAGATCGCCATCGAGGAAAGCAACCGAGCGGTGGCCGAAGCATTCATCAAGGAAATGGAGGCACAAGATGCAACCGAGCGAACACAGTGAACTGGCCCGCTTCCTGAGCGAAGCCCTGTCGTACTGGCGTGCCGACTTGTCACGGTTTTCTCTGACCGTGTGGCAGCAAGCCTGCGAGCCCTTCAGCCTGGAGCAGGTACGCAAGGCCTTCACGGCGCACGCCACCGATCCGCAGCGCGGCATGTTCGCCCCCAAGGTCGCAGACATTGTGCGCATCCTGCAAGGCACCCATGGCGACCGCTCCCTGATCGCCTGGGGCAAAACGCTGCAGGCCCTGAGCGACGTGGGCGCCTGGCGCGATGTGGTCTTCGATGACCCGGTGATCCACGCCGTGGTCCATGACCTGGGCGGCTGGGTCAAGCTGTGCCGCACGCCCACGAGTGAACTGGGCTTTGTGCAGCACCGCTTTTGCCAGTCCTACCAAGCCTACGCCGGTCTGCAGGACCTGAGTTATCCCGCCGTGCTTGCTGGGGAATGCGCCACCGCTGCCGAATACCAACGCTTTGGCCTGCCAGCGCCCGAACCGATGGCCATCGGCGATCCCCACAAGGCACGGCTGGTGCACGCGCGCGGATCCATCAGAACCAACAGCGCCACCCACATAGGACAGACCAGCATCTGGGTGGGCCCATGAAGCGCAACCCGCTGTCCATGCACGCGACCTCCTCCGGCACGAGCAAGTACCGCAACACCAAGTGCACGGTGGACGGTGAGTCCTACCGCAGCAAACGTGAAGCCCAGCGCCATCGCACCTTGATGGTGATGCAGCGCAGCGGTGTGATTTCCGATCTACAACGCGAAGTACCTTTCGTGCTTGCCCCTTCCGTGCGCTACACCGCCAAACGCGCCACACCCGCCCTGCGCTACTTCGCTGACTTCGTTTACACGCAGGACGGCCAGCGCGTCGTGGAGGACTGCAAAGGCCTGCGCACCGAGGGCTACCGCATCAAACGCCACCTCATGTTGGCCCTTCATGGCATCGAAATTCTGGAAACGTGAGGCAACACACACATCAATTTTTTTTCAGGCCTTGTAAAGCTATCAATTTGCTATCAGATAACCCTTGCGTGCACCTTTGCACGCGTTAACAGGAGAAACCAAATGGAGTTCAAGAAAGCAGTGAGACGCAGTGCCAAAGCACGATTGGCCCTCTCTGGCCCTTCCGGTTCAGGCAAGACCTGGTCGGCATTATTGGTGGCCAGTGGCTTGGGTGGGTCGGTGGCCCTGATCGATACCGAGAAGGGTTCGGCCAGCCTCTACGCAGGCTTGCCCGGCATCCCGGAGTTTGACGTGCTGGAGTTGGGCGCACCCTACTCCCCGGAGCGCTTCATAGAGGCGATGCAAAGTGCAGCAAAGGCCGGCTACGACATCGTGATCATCGATGGCATCACCCCCGAGTGGAGTGGTGTGGGCGGCTGCCTGGAGATCAACGACACGTTGGCCAACGCCAAGTTCCGGGGCAACACCTGGAGCGCGTGGAACGAGACCACCCCCAGGCACCGGCGTTTTGTGGACGCCATGCTGACCTACCCCGGCCACGTGATCGTGACCATGCGCAGCAAGACCGAAACCGCGCAGGAGGAAAAGAACGGCCGCAAGACCGTGGTCAAGCTGGGCATGAAGACCGAACAGCGCGATGGCATCGAGTACGAGTTCACCGCGGTGCTGGACCTGGTGCACAGCGGTCACTACGCCACCGCCAGCAAGGACCGCACCCGACTGTGGATGGACCGCGACCCATCACCGGTGACCCAGGAAGACGGCGTGCGCCTCAAGGCCTGGCTGGATTCTGGTGCCGCACCTGCACAGGCGGGCGTTGAGCAAGAACTGCTCCATGCCGCGCTGCAGGCGATTGCAACTGCCCCCAACAAGGCGCTGCTGCGCTGTCACTTTGATGCCGCTGCGGCTCTGGCCAACGAAAGCCAGGACACAGAAGCGCTGGAGCGCATCCGCTTCGCGGCCAACACCCGCCGCACCGAGTTGGTGGCGGCAATGGCAGATCCATTGGCCACGGAGCCAAGCACCAGCGAAGCCCCCATCCACACCGCACACCCTGAAGGAGTCACAGCATGAGCAGCACTGCCCTGTACGCACTGGCGGCCGAGTACCGCGACGCGGCCACCAAACTGGCCGACCTGGACCTGGATCCCCAGACCCTGGCCGACACCCTGGAGAGCCTCTCCGGTGACTTGGAAGTCAAGGCCACCAACGTGGCGATGTTCATCCGCAACATGGACGTGAGCATCGAGGCCATGAAGGCGGCAGAGAAAACCATGAGCGAGCGGCGCAAGAGCGCTGAGCGCCGCCGCGATTCGGTGAAGACCTACCTGCTCACCAACATGGTGGGCTGCGGAATCAAGAAGATCGAGGGCCCCTACTTCACCGTCAGCGTGCGAGACAACCCGGAGGCCGTGGACGTTTTTGAGCCCGGCACCATCCCGCAGGCCTACATGCGCGAGGTACCGCCCCCACCGCCCTCCTGGGAAGTGGACAAAGCCTCTATCAAGGCCGCCATCAAAGCGGGTGTGGAGGTTCCCGGTGCCAAGCTCACGCGCGGGCAGCGACTGGAAATCAAATGAGCCAGTACTCGCAAAACAAGGGCATTGCCCGCATCGTGCGAGCCCTGCTCAAGGAGGGCTGGCGCTACAGCATCAGCACCCACCCACGCGTCACCGCACCCACGGGCGAATTCATCTCTTTCGCCCTCACCCCATCCGACAGCAACGCCCACCGGCAATTCGAGCGAGACGTGCGTCGCCTCAAGCGCACCCTGGCCCTCAAACACAAGGAGCAAACCCCATGAGCAGCCTCAACCGTGTCCAACTCATCGGCCACCTCGGCCGTGACCCCGAGATCCGCAGCTTTGACAACGGCGGCATGGTGGCCAACGCCACACTGGCCACCACCGAGCGATGGAAGGACAAGCAAACCGGCGAAGCGCGTGAGGCCACCGAGTGGCACCGCCTGGTCTTCAACGGCAAGCTCGCTGAAATCGTCAGCACCTACCTCCAAAAGGGTGCCCTGATCTACGCCGAAGGCAGCCTGCGAACACGCAAGTGGACCGACAACCACGGCATCGAAAAGTACAGCACCGAAGTGCGCGTGGACGAGATGCGCATGCTCGGTGGTCGCAACGACCGTGGTGCCACGCCTGAGGGCGGTGATGCGCAGACACCGGGGCGAGCAGCCACAACGGCGCGAACGCCTCCACCGGCACCCCGACCCACCTACGCGGCCGCCAGCGCCAGCACAGGCAGCGGATTTGAGGACATGGACGATGACATTCCCTTTTGAGCCCAACGCGCATGCAGGGCGATGTCCACAATCCCGCCACCTGGCACCTGATGATGCTGCGCGCCATTGCTGGCCTGCAGGCGGGCGACAAATCCGCTGCCACCGCTTACTTGCAGTTCGTGCAGCAACACCGCGGTCGCGAAGTCTCCGAGCAAACCAAGCGGCGACTGCTGCACTTAGCGCAAACGAGCGCTTTTGCCAACGCCCAGTTCCTGCTGCAACAAGCACTTCAGCCAAAGCATCGCACCACCCCCGCCTCGGGGTCCGCCACACGCACGCCCCGCAAGGCGCGCAGCACAAGACGCTGATGCAGTCACTACCTGTTTTCAGTGAGCCGAATGTGTGAAAACACACCAATTTAAAGCTATCAGCTTGGTAGCATTACATCCCATGACACAGGAGCACACCATGAACACGCAATTGCACCCAGCCTTTAGCCGGATCCTGGCCGCCTTTGAGCAAGCCCCCGTGCAAGCCGCACAGATCAAGGCCAAGACCTATGTTTCCTTACTCAAGACCCACCAATGGACTTATGCCAATGACACCGACCCGCTAGAGCGAAGCGCAGGGGCCAGCGTGCTGGCCCTCCTGCACGCCCTGCAGCCGGAGGTGGATGCAGACGCTGAAGTGTGGAATTTTTACGCCCCTATTGGCTATCAAATTGATACCTCAAAACAATGAATCAACGAGCCAATCAACACTGCGGTGAACCACGCGGTAAGTGCCCTTCCAAGGACCTGCCCGCAGGGCCTTGGGAGCAGCAGAGCCAGATGTTGCTGCGGCAATGGCAGCAACGCCTGCGCCAGGCGGGCAAGTGCAAATCGAGGACAGCGCCATGAACCACCTGTTTGTGCTGCGCGAGCAGCGCCACCTGGATGCCTTGGTGACCAACCTCAAAAACAACTGGCGCGCCTTTGCCCAGATGGACAAGCCTTTGGGCTGCACCGTGGCGCCCTACCGCATGAACCGTTCGCAGGAGCAAAACGCCCTGATGTGGGTGTGGCTCACACAGACCGCAGCGCAGGCCTGGGTGCAGGGGCAGCGGTTTTCTGCAGAGACCTGGAACGAGCACTTCAAGCGCGAATTACTGCCTGAACGCAATGCCAAGGGCTTGGCCAAGTGGGAGGTCTTGCCCAGTGGCGAGCGGACCCTGGCCATGTCCACCAAAGACCTGAACGTGGCGGAGATGGGCCTGTACATCCAGGCCCTTCAAGCCGCATTGGCCACTGACTTAGGACTACAGACCACATGAAAACCACCAACACCACCCGCTTTGTGATGCTCACCGGAGACGGGAGCCAATGCGTCGTCTACGAAGGCCGCTGGGCCCTGGCCGCCTTCAACGTGAATCGGCCCTTGGAGCGCGGCCTGCTGGAGCGCTTGCGCGTTGCAGCGCACGACACCCACCAACGCGTGCCGACTTCCGCGCTGGCCGGCCGCGCGCGATCAGGTAGTTGAGATGTCAACCGCACACCCACCACATAACCACACACATAGGAGATCCCGCAATGTCCGTTCGCTACATCAAGTTGCCACTGTTCGAGAGCCTGTCTGGCTACACGCCCAAAGCCATCCACCGAAAGATCGAAGAAGGCGTGTGGTTAGAGGGCCGCGAATTCAAGCGTGCCCCAGACGGGCACATCCTGGTTGATATCAAGGGGTACGAAGCATGGGTAGAAAATCTGAAACCGGCGGCGTTAGCCCGCTGAACGAGCGGATCCAGCTGCGCTTCACCTGGCGCGGTAAGGAATACCGCCCGTCACTGCCACTCAAACCGACGGCCAGCAACCTCAAAGCGGCTCTGCGAATGCGCCAGCAGATCGTGGAGGAGATTCGCCAAGGGGTCTTCAACCTGGAGTCGTATTTCCCGGAATACCGTTTTCTTGGGCTGGTAGAGCAAGGCACAGCAGATGGCCAGGCGGCACAGGAACGCACCTTTTCGGAATGGTGTGATGTGTTCTTTGAGATCAAGAGTCGATCCACCGAGCACTCGACCTTGACCGTCTACAAGCGCCACATGGACAGCTACTGGGTGAGCGAATGGGGTCCACTCAACCCCCGCCAAATCACCCATGAGAAGGTCCAAAAGCGCATCGCTGCCCTGGCCAAGGGCTATACAGACGGCAATGGAAAAACCCACAAGCCACTCTCACGCAAGACGCAGAACAACATCTTGATACCGCTGCGTGGTGTCTTTGAGTTGATTTGCAAGAGCCTGCCGCAACTGCCAGATCCGGTAGCTGGCGTGGAAAACCTTAAAGCCGAAATCCCGCCGCCCGATCCGTTCACCCCGCAAGAGGTGGAACTGATCCTGCAGGAATTGTGCAAACGCAGTGTGGAGGTGGCGGACTACTATGAGTTTGCCCTCTTCGCCGGCTTGCGCGACAGCGAGCAGATCGCCCTGCGCTGGGAGGACGTGGACCTGGTGAACATGACGATCCGCATTTGCCGCGCTCGCGTACTGGGCGAGTCAAAGACCCGCACCAAGACACACAAAGAGCGCATCGTGGAGTTGAACGCACGCGCCGCAGCCGTGATCGAGCGCCAGCGTGCCCGCACCCACCTAGCTGGCAAGGAGGTGTTCATGAACCCTACCACCAAACGTGCATGGCACGACGACCAGGGCCAGCGCGTGATGTTCAAAGCGGCCCTGCGGATCTCCGGGGTGCGGTACCGGCCGCCCAAGGAATGCCGCGACACCAGTGTCACGCTGGCCCTGATGGCTGGATGTGACCCGGCCTGGGTGGCAGCCCAGCATGGCCACAGCGTGGTCACGATGCTGCGCAGTTACGCCAAGTGGCTGCCCAAAGGTGACGACAACCGCAACCTCAACAAGCTCAACTCCGCCGTGGGGGCAAACGCCCCGGCCGGGATGAAAACGAAATAAAGACCGGCCTAGATCTATGAAAAACCTAATGTTCCTAAAAAAACTAGAATCGCGAGCAATGAAGCTTTCACCCCATGCCGAAGCCTATTTGCGCTTCCTCAGCCTCTCCACGGGCATTGTGGAGATGCCCGGCTTTGAGCACCTGGATGCGAATCACAAAGCATTGTTTGAAGCAGCAGCCGTGCACTGGGCAGCGGGAGAACCCCTGACTGTTCGAGAGATGATCGATCAATCTGAGTTGGGATCACCGGCGACATTGCACAAGCGACTGCAAAGTCTGATTGCTCAGGACTTTCTTAAGACAGAAACCGAAGCGGCAGACCGGCGCACCAAGTACATCTCCCCTACTCCCAAGGGCCTGAAATACGCCCACTGGCTCGGCGATAAATTGCTCAAGTCAACGCTGGCAAACGCCAAATAGAGACTTCATGAACAAGCCCCCCGGAACGCAGGGGGCCTTTTTCATTCTGCAAAGGTCTTGACTCGAACCTTTGCAGAAATACTGCCCATATGCATAGTGAACCGCTTCGCAGCGGTAGGAGTCATTGACCGAGCCAGCGTGAACGGGTCGACTCGTCCAGAAGCGGGCGAGCAAATTTCTGCGGCTTTCGAGGGAGGTTGCCTCAGCTCCAGAGAGCTTGGTCGTTCGTATTAGCGCTCATCTAGGTAATTGCCATCGCGCGTCTCGGGAAGTGGCAGCAGGATTTTGCCTTTGAATCCTGGTGACTGACCAGCACGGCCACCCAGCTGGCGTCAGTCCATTACAGCTTTATTTAGGTTTGCTTTGAAGGCGCAAGGCCAAACGCCGCCAGCTCCGAGGTGCGCAACACCTTGGCCTCCAGCAGGACGCGCCGGTACAGAGCAATGAACTGCCCAACGCCGCCCCATCTATTTGATAGGGGCTGGTTCGTTAGGAGGGCCGCCAGGCACCACAGAAGACGCTTTAGATCTCGCTCGATGATGTGACGAATTTCCTCCAACGTTTCTGCCATGGAGTAGGACTGTCCGTCGTCGGCGTAAAGCAGCTTGTTGCGGTAATCGGCGCGATTCGTGATAAAGCTCTTAACCTTGTTGTCACCACCATCCGGCAGCAGTGCGCGAAAGTCGTCGTAGAGTTTCTGAACCACCCCCTCCTCAGAGACGTCATCCCTGCTGATGGAGACATCCAGAGGGTTGACGTCAAGGAGATGCTTGCCGTCGTGTGCGAATAGCTGCAGCACCACCTTGCCATCTTTTACCCCTGGTTCGACGCGCCAAGTGATGACGTCTTGCAGTCCAGCTGGTGCCAGTCCATCCTTAAGGAAGTTATCGAAGATAGTAGCCATCTGGCCCAGGACAGGCGTGAAAGTGAGCTTGACGAGGTGGTTCTTCATCTTGCTGACGAAGTCGCGGTACTCAGGAAAGTGTTCTGAGTTGAGCTTGAGCCACTCGAATATGGCGACAACCAGTTCCTCCTCTGCCGCGATCAGTCGAATTGCCCCCATCTCGTCATCAAAACTCTGAAGGCGGATGGCTTTCTGCAGGTGTTGTGCTGCCTTGGCTACACGCGTCTGGACCTTCAAGGGCGCTGCAGCCAGGATTGCGGCGATTACGTCTTTACCAACCAAGCGCTCGAGTTCGCTAGTGTCGATGGTCACCTGTTCTGGTAGGTCTTCTTGCATTCAATAGGCCCAGGTTTGGGCAAAAGAGGCGATGTCCGATATGGGTTGATTACCCCTCAGCGCGTGCAGCGGAGACACTGAGTGCATCTATGGTAAGCGTCATGTGTTTTGCAAATTTACCACGGCCATCACTTGATTAAACTTGATTTGCTTGCCAAAAACTAGGATAATAACCGGCTATGCAAAAAGTACTCCACAGTGAATCTATTCGCGAGGCACTTGCTACCAAGGGATGGGATCAAAAAAAGCTGGCGGAGGTGGTTGGTGTCAGCGGCCAAGCTGTAACCAACTGGATGAAGGGTCAAGATTTTCCGCGCCCGGCTACGTTGTTAAAACTGGCCTCAGCCCTTTCCCTTAGCTTCGACCGACTGGTACTAACTGATGTTGCCAGCCAACCGGTGATTGCTTTTCGGAAGAAGGGTGGGGCGAAGACCACAAATGAGCACGTGCTGCGTGCTCGAGCCATGGGCGAGATGCTCAGGCCGCTGGTCCAGTACCTGCCTGCGCGTCAATCCTTGCGCACACAAATCTCTGACGCATCCCTGGCTTACGATCATCTCCAGGCGACTGTGGCTGCGGTACGTTCTAAACTCGGCATTGGTCTAGGTGCTGTGTTGTCCTACGAGCACCTGATCAATCAATTCATTGAGAACGATGCTGTAATCGTACCAGTCATGTGGGGTGAGAAGAAGCGGCATGAAAACGCCCTGCACATTCTCTTGCCGTCGGAGAGGGTGACCTTCATTTTCTTGAATCTTGACACTCATCTCGAAGACTTCAAGTTCTGGATGGCGCATGAGCTTGCCCATGTCTACACACCTGAGCTGGCGGGTAAAGACGAAGGTGAGGACTTCGCTGATGCCTTTGCTGGCGCACTGCTTTTTCCAAAGGAATTGGCGCACCAAGCCTATGTAAGTGCTAGTGCCAAGCGAACGTCTGGAAGCGCTATCTCCGTGTTGCACTCATTCGCCAACGAACACGGGATCTCGCTCTTCAGCGTATTTAATGAAGTCAGAAAATACGCCTCTGCTCAAAGACTTCCCTCACTCAAGGTGAGCGAGAAGGACGTACACGCAGTTCGCAACAGCGTTCGTGGCAAATTGGTCAGTGAAACCCTCTTCAAGCCGCTACCGCCTGACCCCAAGACTTACATCGCATCAGCACACGGCGTCTTCCAATCCCCGTTCTTCATCGCGCTGCAGGCGATGCTGCACGATAGAAGCACTGGTTCGGGTTACGTTCAACAAGTCTTGAGCGTAGCCCTGCCTGATGCCCAGGCCCTATACGAAGAGTTGACACGTTGACTCTAGCGCTGCTCGACACAAACACTTATCTACGGCTGGCCAAGCGCATCAGGCCGTTGCTTGGCGTGGAGTTCGGGCAGAAACATTACGTGTTAACCGTCCTCAAAGACGTTGAGGACGAGGTGCGCAGAAGTCGCAAGCTGCAGTTCAAGTTCCCTTGGTTTGACAGCGAAGATTTCGGGGCTGAACGGGATGCAGCCCGGGTTCGGCTAAGTGCTGACGAGAAGCAACGTCTGAAAGACTCCCAAAGTGTGCTGCGTGGTCACGTATTGAGCGAGCTAGATCGGTATACCACCGGCGGGAGGCAGCCTCCCTCCGAGACTGACTGCCGAGTTCTCGCTTTTGGTCAAGTGCGCGATGCGATTGTTGTAACTGATGACCTTGGCATGCATCTGCTAGCTGAAGACTTCGAGATTCCTATCTGGCACGGGTGGCAATTGCTGGCGAAGATGAAGACTGCCAAACTAGTCAACAACCAGCTAGTGCGGGAGATCTATGAAGCGCTTGAGAACAATAAGGATATCCCGCAATCATGGGCTCTCGCTAAACATAGCGAGTTCGCACGCATCTTTGGAGCGCAACCCATATAGGCTAAAAAGACATGGGTGTACCTTAGGGCCAAACGACAGGGCAGCGGGGGCCGGGTGCCAGACCTAGACCATTGAAGGCCTAGTCTCATCTCAAGACGCTGACAGCTGTGGGGCGCGAAGCAGCCCTTGATTCATGCTGGGACGCTGACCGCTATCAGCCTGTCAGATCAACAAAAATGAAAGCGGCTTCGATTTTGTTGGTTGACATAGATGCAGCAACAGGCATCTATATCGCCACCTCTTGACCGACGGTTACAGTAATTGAGCCCATACAAATTGCAAACGACCATTTACCTGGCAGCCGAATTAAATGACTGATGGCGAAACGTTCGATACTCTTGACCAAGCAATTCGGCAACGAGTTGCTGAGCACAATCTTGGCGATATCAGCCGCACTCTTGGTCTTAACCAGCAGGTAATTCTTGATCTCATTGACGAACCAAGTGATTGGTCGTTTGTCATCAAGCTCGCCGTTATTGTTGAGGCCGCACTTACTCAAGCTATTGCTAGTCGCCTAGACACAACGGAACTCCAACAACATTTGAACCGACTCTCAGTGGGTGGGCGGACAGGAAAGATACAGCTTGCATCAGACTTAGGGATGCTTGGCCCCAAGGCTGTTGCACGGCTTAAATCTATAGCATCTCTTAGAAACGTATTTGCTCATGATGTGTCGGTCATTGGGCTATCGCTCGGGGTATACGTTGAGTCGTTATCGAAACAAGAAAATTTGCGTTTGTTAGCGGTGCTCCTTGGCATCGATGGCAAAGATCAATCGGCATCCACGGCCGTAATTTCTTCGGAAACGGCGCGCCACATCGTATGGGTTGCCAGTGTTTTAAGTCTGCTCGATTTATCTCATGCGTATAAAAGCAATGCCAATGCTCAACGATGGCGCGATGCGCGGCTATTGATCGGTGACGCCTTTCTTTCCCAGCGAGCAGGCGATCACCACAATTACAAAGACAAGCTCAAAGAAGCTTTGGCTATTCTTGAGGAAATGTACGGTCAGAATTGTTGCCACGCAACGAGCCCAACCCACCGATCAAAACAGATCCCTCCTGAAAGTGGCGGACCGGTTAGCAATTGAGTTGAACGACTGCTTTCAGCCTGATGCGGAAATTCGGATGGTGGCTTAAAGACTGAGTCAGACAGCCTGGTTTTCAGAATTCCGCAGTAGGAAGGCCGAATTCCGCAGTAGGAATGGTCTGAAGAGAGGTCGCCAAACGAGTGTTGGCCGATGTCGGGATTTGCGAATTCCGCAGTAGAACCGCAGTAGCACCCCCCAGAAACCAAAAAACCCGTTGAAAAACAACGGGTTAGCTGGCGGAAACGGAGGGATTCGAACCCTCGATGAGGCTCTACACCCCATACTCCCTTAGCAGGGGAGCACCTTCGGCCACTCGGTCACGTTTCCAGCTGCGCAAATTATAGCTTACGCTTGGTCCAAA
>JACCDQ010962779.1_pt1 | contig 53337 bp, 82 predicted proteins | sample 7446031 | NCBI WGS metagenome assembly JACCDQ01 (sample SAMN15323442, study PRJNA562643) | freshwater metagenome | isolation source: river surface water | place: USA:Blue River Watershed | collected 2017-08-17
CCAAGCTAACGGGTCGAGGCATCCTGGGTCAGCGTTTAGTGCCTTGCCAAACGTAGTGCTAGCCGACACTTTGGCTTGCAGCTGGGTCAAGTCGCTTGCGTTAGCTTTTCCAGGCAGCGACGATTCAACGGAACCAATGCGAGTAAGTGCGGAGTTAACGTTGGACTCGGCATTGGTTACACGACCTTGCAGGGCGACAAGATCGGTAGCAGACGCTTTGCCCGGAAGCTCAGATTCAACCTTGCTTACGCGGTCAAGTGCTGCCGCGACCTGTGTTCCAGGGCCCGGGCTGATGCCGACAAATTCCCCGTTAATTACTTCAAAGCTCAAGCTGAAGAATGCAGCTGGGTCGTTTTCAATCCCACCTTTATAGAACTCGTAACCGGAGCCAGCAACACTGCCCGCCTTGCCGAACAAAGCATAAACGGAGCGGAACTGGAATTGGTCAGAGCCAAAGACCGAAGGTGAAGCTCCGCACCGATACAATGCTTCCGGAAGACCACCAGTAAGTCTAAGCCCCTTGGGCTCGTCCGATGTATAGATAAGAACCAGCGTACCAGCAGCCAGGCTATCAAGATAGGCAGCCATCTGAGGGGCGCCGCCGTTAACTGAGGATTCCCCAGAACCGTACACGTCAAACGGCTTGATAGTCGTTACGTTGCCAATCGTGTTGAAAGTAACCACAGTGTAAGACCTGTTATAGCCCGATACTGTAGTCACCTGCGCACCGTCGATGCTGAACAAGCCTTGGTTCAACCCATACCGACCATCATAGGCGTTACCGGATGCTCTGAGGTTGTATGTGCGACGGACGTTCACTTTTGCAGACAGCGAAGTTACATCCGCAGCAGAAGCCTTTCCGGGAAGCTCCGCTTCTACCGCGCCAACACGAGTCAGTGCGGATTGAACGTTTGTCTCTGCTTGCCCAACGCGAGCTTGCAGCTGCGTAACGTCTGACACGTTAGCTTTGCCTGGTAATGCAGCTTCGACGTTAGCTACACGGGTGATAGCACCGCGGGCAACGGTCAAGCCCGCGCCACTTAGCAACTGCGCAATGGATGGTTCACGGCCATCTACTACTTCAAAACGCGGGTGCGCAAACCACTGTTCGGCACCTTCCGGAGCATAATACTGGTAACAACGCGGTGACACCCATTCAGCGTAAGGAGCCCAAGTGAAGTCGTTACCGGTGAAGACAATATTACCTGTGGTGCCATCGTAGACCGCACTCTGAGCAGTGGACGGCAGTGTAGAACCTGTAGGATAGACATAGCCTACAAACAGGTGCCAGACACCGTCTGTCATTGCGGTCTTCGGCAAGACCAGGAAGTACGGGTTGTTAACATCCACACCATTTTGCTGAACACCTTGGATGCCAAGGTAGGCTGTGCCACCTGCGCCGGAAACGTCTTTGATCCATACAGAAAACCGGTAAGCTTTAGATGGGTCAATCTTAACGTCTACATCCCAGCCACCGTCGTTATTCCCGCCAGCTGCAACAGCCTTAAGAACGGTTGTGGAATCGCCATACGGGCCCGGCAAGCTGACGAGTGTTTGCTCAATGCCAGTGTTGACGTTATTGCGCCAAGGAGAAGGTAGAGGCTGTCCGTTGGGCTTCCACAGATCTACAGGCAAAAGGTTGCTGTTCAGCGCATCTACCTTTGCGGTGAGCTGGGTAACGCTCGTGGCGGTAGCCGCTTGGTTGGCTGTGGTCAACGCTTGGTTGGCCGTTGTGATAGCAGCGTTCAGATTACCTTGCACGTCGCTTGCAAGTTGAGTCATTGCAATCTGACCAATCAGCTTACCGGTTTCAATCCCAGCAAGCTGAGAGGATGTCAACTGACCAGCAACCTTAGCCGCGCTAATCGCAGAAATCTGCGAATCAACAAGCTGACCTGCAACCTTGGAAGCATTGACACCTGCAATCTGGACGTCAGTAATCTGACCCAGCAGCTTGCCAGTGGAAACGTTGCCAATCTGGCTATCAACAAGCTGCCCAGACACCTTGCTTGCACTTAGACCTGCTACCAGTGCGTCGGTGATTTCACCTGGCTGGATGCCGGAAGCTACTGTGAGGACTGTGGCAGAAACGGACGAGGATACGTTAAGGGCGTCCCGCCCAAACGCATCGTATGCAGCCGCTTTAAGATAGTAGACAGAGCCTGGAGTTAACGCCGAGCCGTCCCCTTGCTTAGTGATCAACGTAGCCGTGCTCAGGCCGTCATAGACTAACGTAGAGTCCGAAGGAGTGAACGTTGAGCTTGTAGATAACCACACCAAGTAACCGGCAAGATCCGTGTCGGCACACGGGTCGAAGGAAAAGTCAATTGCTTTAATTGCACCGGAAGCAGAGATGCCCGTTAGGGCTGCTGGGGCTGGGTTGGACGCAGAAATTTGGGCCCATGCTCCGCTCAGGCCGTTTACACCTTCCGCACGTACTTGCAGGGTAAGCGAGCGCCACGGGCCACCGTCGCCACGCATTGTATCCAGCGAGTAGGTAAACGTGTTAGTATCACCCACGTACACCCTGCGCTTTTCTTCGCCGTTGACAAGGATGCGTACAGTGTAGCCGCGAACCAGCACTTGTCGATCCCATTTAACACGCAGCCCGTTACCTGCAAACGGTTCCAGCAGAGCCAGGCTTGCTACTTGGGACGGTGGAGCATCGTTGCCCAGGACGTTGTAGGTAGCTGTGGCTTCAGGTGACAGGACGCCGGATGCAAAAGGCAAGCATGCAACTCGGACTGTGAGCGCACCGACAGGAACATTGGGAATAGCAAGGCTCGGCTGAGGCGTCTGCTCGGTCTTCCAGTTGTCTGCTCCGAAACGGTATTGGACAATGTAATAACGGGTGCCAGCAACTTCGTCCCAGCTTACCGCGACATTCGATTGCAGGACATCGTTCACCAGCACCAAGTTTTCGCGGAACACTACGTTCTGCGGTGCGGGTAGAACCAGCGGAGCTTTGTAGATGTCTGTGGACGAAATGCTTACACCATTGTCAATCCGGTTTTGCATGTCCGGATCGTACGGCTCGCAGATTACCGAAAACTGAAGCGCTTTACTTGTTTCGCTGATGGAACGCACACGGTAAAGCTTCTTGGCCACCAAGCTGCTGTTCATCAGCCATACAGCATTGTCAACCGGAACGAAAGGCAGTGGGGTTTTCAGCAGCACATCATTGCCGCTTACGGACTGTACCTCAGCGCTAGCGGTCTTGCCATCGGGCATTACTACAGTCAGCGATTCAACGCCGCCAAGGCTCTCGTATTTGTCCAGCTTGAGTACAGTGGTAGAGTTACCCTTGCGCAAGCGCCCGCCGCTGCGTTTGGCGCTTTTTAGCGGGTCAGCTACTTGCACAACCATGCCGGGCATGAAATCCATGTTATCCATGCCGACGGTAAAACTCAATACTTCGTCACGGATGCGCTCACCCTCGAGGATTAAGCGGCCCAGGCGGTGTGCTTGACCTTGCGACGTGCATGCAAATGCCGTCACTTGGGTGATGTTAACGCCCCAACGTTTAATCAGTGCGTCGTCCGGAACGTATTCCGGGATCTGCTTGTAGTTGTTCTTCGGGTCGTTCCAGTTGACAATGACCACAGTGTGGCGCTGGGAAGCACTCACGCCGCTGTATTCAAACTTCCCGTCAATTACGGATGCAGCCGTGATAATCTTGTCAACGTCTCGAGGGTAGTCGGGAACAGGCGCAATGTAGCTGGAACTGTACATCGGCACAGCATTGAACACGGTTGCCAGATCCTTGAGAAGCTTGTATGCTTCAGAAGAACTCTGGATGTACGTGTTGCAGCTGAAGCGGCACTCTACCCCGCCCTTGCCGTCGGGAACCTTTTCGCTACAGAACTTCGAAATTTCGTACATGGTGTATTTGTTCACCATGCTTGTGTCCGTGTAACGACCCATCCCGTAACGGGTGTTCGTGGCTAGGTCGTACCAAATCCAAGCAGGGTCATCACACCAAGCAACAACAAACGAGCCATCCCAGACGCCACTGTATGTCCGGTTAATCGGGTCGAAGTTGCTGGGTACGCGAATCTCACGGCCTGCGAAGTAATACCCGCGTGCAGGCAGTTTGTTGTAAAGTGTCGCATCAATCTGGAGTGCTACATACGCTGTATTCGGGCGCGACAGCTTGGCATGGATGACTTCAGTGTACGAGTCGAAATAGATGTCGTTGCCGAGCGAAGAATCTGTGCTGTCGTCGGTAAGACGGGTCATCGTGACAGTCCACGGGCCTTCGCCAGCTACGGCAAGCTCAACTTGACGGGTGTACTTGCTAGACGTGCGACCAGTGATCGTATCGGTGACTTCGGATACTTGATTGTTGTTCTTGTCTTTTACGGTGACTTTGTAGACAACAGTAGTACCCTTGAGCGAGCCATCGCTTGCTTGGTACTGCGATTGCGGCATCATTACCCGCACACGAACAGAGTTCGCGTTGAGTGTGGACACTGCGCGGGTAACCGGAGTGTTCTTGAGAACCTTGACTTGTACGCTGTTCGTAAACTCGGCACTCGGAAATCCCGGAACCGGATCTTGAACAGGGGAGCCATCGCGGAACACTGCGCTAACGCCCTGGATGTTGAACGAACCGTCTAGGTTCTGAACAAAGACGCCGTCCAGCAAGATGCTTTTCAGCAGAGTGTCATTTACAGGCCCGTGGATGGGGCCTTCACTTACGACGTCAATGATGCGGGCAAACTCCCGCGAGCGCAGGCTTTCCGGATCGTTCGGGGCACGTTCGGCGCTTTGTTGCTGGGAACCGCCACCCTTGGCTGCAATGATTCGTTTAGACAATTGGATACTCCGAAGTGTAGAGGCCTTCAGAAACAACTGCGCTACCGCAGATCAGTTTACCGTAAAGAATTGGATACGGATGGCCGGCAGCTTCCGTGTTGACCGATCCGTCAAAGATATAAGACGGTCTTGTTTCTTCGCGTTCCATCGTTTGAGCTTGCGGCATCTTCATTGCAAGGATACCGCCAACCAGCAAACCGAAACCAGCAGCAAAGAGATATGGGTTGCCCGACATGGCAGCCGCAACCACAAGACCAGCGCCAGCAACAACGCTAAGAATGGAGTTTTTGCTTCCGCTGACCACAGGTACAATGCGAATTGCCTCATTGTCCTTCGCGGGCAAGGCGCATTCCTGTTCGTTCACGTTTCGCTTCCCGCAGAACACATGGTACTCTGCACCTGCTCGAGCTTGCTCCATAAACCAAGAGCGGAAGCCCTCAACGACGCACATCAGCGCGTGAATAGCTTCCGCAGGAGTATTTACATCCAGTTGATAGCTTTTACCGAACTTCTGGCGCATCTTCCCGTAAAGTAAAACCTGGCGCATCTTTGTGTCTCCAGACGGATACAGTGTAATCCATCCAAGCCCCCATGTATAAATCACGTCGCGACAAGTGGTTTACCGGATGATGAAGCATTACACCATCGCCAAGATAAACAGCCCCGTGATTTGGAACCTTGGATTTGATTTGCATTAGTATGACATCACCCCTTTGGATATCCGAGGGGTCGTCCAACTTGCTGAAGCCGTAAGTCGGGAGGCGTTCGACGTAGTGGTTTTGACCGGTCAACCACCACTCCCAATCACTATCTTCAACTTCATATTCAATGTTCATTTCCTGCTTGTGCCAATCACGCATGAGCGTTGCACAATCAAACACACCGTACACAAACGGGCGCTGCAAGATTGGTGCAGTATACCCGCAGGGCGTAAGCCAAGCAAGCTCCTCATGGGGCAGCGACACAATGAGCCACGGGACACCATGTATCTCGCACTGCACTTTGTCAGCTTCACTGGGCTCGCAGCTTGCATCAGGGTGCGAGTGCACAAAGGCAATTACTTCACCCAAGTCTTCCGCAATGTCCCAACCAGTAACGCGAGTGTGGTTCTGCGGATCGTGGTGTTCATTTTTAACAGGCACAAAGATCATTTTTTCTTTTGTGCCTACAAGGAAACCGCATCCCTCGAGCGGGTAGCAGTTTTTCAGATACGCCACAACCTCGTTGTGAATCTTCTTGGGCAAAGTAATCATCGATATGCACCCACTGCCGGTTCAGCCCCAAACGGAAGAATGCCGTCTTCCCCGTAGCGTTTCTTGCATCCGTTAAGTGTATGGCTGCAAGCATCCTTTGCTGGATCAGTTGTTGGCACATCCTTAGCGTCGGCTACAGGGCCACCGGTATAACCACACCCTTCGCCGCGGTAAATGTGAGTGCAGCAGTTGGGCATAATTTGGCGAGCCGGAAGCAAGCAGCCCGGACGGTCAAACGGGGACGCAAGCTCAAACTGAATAGTTTGCTTGTTCTCGGACGACTTACGGTCTATGATCCAAACCTCAGGCGGGAACTCCTGAGTAGGATCTTCTTCAGGGTTCGGTGACACTATAGCAAACTTGTTCCCCTGATACGGTGTAGATTCAACGCCGTACTCCACTTGAGGGCAGCAAACGTACACCCCTGCCCCAATGGTAGTGGAAGCCGCAGTATCAGGGTAGAAGTACAATTCCAACGGATCAACTGTGTTAAACTGCACCCCAACGATCTCAACCCTCGTCCATTCTTCGCTAGACAACCCTGTAACTGTAGCAATCATGTCAGGGCCTTCAATCTGGCCGGGGCCCGAAATCACGCGGAAGCTTGCACCAGCCTTCCACTGATTGGACTGCCTCAACCCTAACTGAGCCTTATCACTTGTGGCTGCCATAAGGTAAGCGGTAAGTACAAGGCCCCCACTTTGAGGCGCTCCAAGGACGATGGAAAAAGATTCAGAGCCCGTAGAAACCTGCTTAGCAGTTTTCACGACTTGATCCGGAACACCAAACGGGGACAGTGTCCCATCAACATTGCGGGCTGTGCCGCCGGGCCACTTGCTCGGGTAATCGGATAGCGGGACAAGGTTCACAACAGGCTTGAAGTTTGCACTGTCAAGGTACTTGATAAGAGTTCTTCTCCGTGTAAACTTCATCCCAGTAATGTCGCCACCGAGCTCCTGTATGTATTTGGTCAGAGAACCTTCGAGGTTGCTCATTGTAATTGTTGGTCGAGGCACGCGCCCCTGAGCGTCCCGTGTGAAACCTTTGGCTTCCATAGAACGCGCCACATACACGTTGCCCTTCCAGACAAGGTCGGTTCCGCGAAGGTTCTTCCCGTTAAAGAAACGGACAAGCGTGCCGCCCAAAGGCGTAAAGTCAATCTCGTACATCTCAACCAAGCCAGACGGGCTAAGTTTCTGAATTTCGTCAGCAATTGCCATTACGCCACAACCTCGTTAAAAGTAAACTTGCAGTCTTGCGAGCGCCAGCGGGAAAACGTGCGGTTCCATTCAGGGCAGCGCACAAGTGCAATTTCCCCCGTCGGGCTGTTAGGCACAGGGAACTCGAATACTTCAACGCCACCTCGTGCGCGAAGGAAATCTTTGATCGCTTCAATCTCCGTCTGGTCGCGGTCGCTAAACGAAACGTCCCACACGCGGAGCATGTGGTTAAGCCCAGCCGGGGCAACTTGTTCATAACCGTCCCCAAACTTGCTAACGTCCAGAGACGGCTGCGTGCGCTCATTCAAGCCGTAGTCAGGTCTGTAAGTAAAACGAGGTAACATTGTATCTCCACCAATTAGAGGACACCGTCAGGACGTTGCTCACGCAGTGCCCACTCTTGACACACAGCTACCACCATTTCGCGGAGCGATTCAGTCTGCTGAGTTGCGTCACCGGAGCTCGCAACGCTTGCATCCGTTCCGCTGATGGTAATGTCGAAGTTAACGTATTGTACCACTCCGGAGCCTTGGCCACCGGTTACCCGTACCCCAAGAGATCCGTCACTGGTTCTGGAAAGAGGCATAATTGCTTCCGGGCCTGCTTCCCCCATCATACCCATGTTGAACGCAGTAGGGGTACTGACCACACCGTTCGTGAACGCGCCGCCCTTAGCGAACATCTGAACGCCCAGGATCTGCTGGATGTTTGCTGCCGTAGATACACCGACCGCAGCTGCCATTGCGTAGTTCATAGGTGGAGGTGCAGACGCAAGCGCCTTTTGCACAGCCAGGACGCCGTCAATCGTTGCTTGCGTGACAGCAGCAGCCTTACCGATCGCAGCAATCTTTTTGTTCCCGGACTTGCTTAGCGTCGCGAGGTTGCCGAACATTGTGGATGCTTGTTCCAGCTTGGTCTGGTTCTCCATAACAGCCAGCTTCATTTTCATCTGAGTAGCAGTTTCTTCGCTAATGAGGTTCTTCTGCCGCATTGCGTCAACTGTGTTATAATACTCTTGAATCTTGGCCAGCTCAAGTTGCCTTGCTTCGTTAGTACCTGCGAACAAATCTGGGTTCTGCTGCATAAGGGCGCTTGTTGCATCGGTTTGCGTAAACCCTGAAGTCGGTTCTTCAAGTAACCGCTTCATTGCGTCCATTTGTTCCAATGCTTGCCGGCGCTTCAGTACGCTATCGGAAAGTAGTTGGTCTTCAATTTGTGTTGCTCGGGTAGCTTCGTTCCGCAGTGTAATTTGTTCGCGGAGCGCTTTTGTTTCCTCGGAGCTAAGGGTGACGCCTTCCTTGCGCAGCTGATTTGTCTTTTGCATAACTTCTTCTTCAATTGCGCGCTGTTCTGCACCAAAGCCAAGAAGTTTGATCTGGTCTTCAATTTCTCGGTTAACGGCACCGAGCGGATCCAGGATGTCACGGTAGTAGTCAGCCAAGCGACCCATGTAACGACCATGCTGCTCAGCGGTAATCATGCCAGCTGCCAGCGCAGAGTTCAGCACCACAGTAGCATCTGCCATTTCACGCTGCGCAGCAGCTATCGGGTCAATCCGACCAAGGAGCGACTCCAATGCGTTCTCAAGCTTCTTGGCCGCTTTGGAGTTGTCTTCCAGTGCGGCAGCACCTTTACCCATTGGGGCTGTAAGGTCAACTTTGCCCGGAGTTGCACGCGAGCGGGCCCGAGCTTGCGCAGCAAGAATAATGCTGTCCAGCGTTCCTTCAATCTTGCCCGCCATTGAACCGATACCCTGATCAAAAGAATCCGCGACCTCGTAGCCGATTTCCTTCCAACCTTTGAAGTCTACATCAGCTTTGTCAATTGTAATTGCATCCAGTAGCGGAGCACCAACCTTGTCTGCTACACTATTAATTGCTCCAATGATTGCATTAACCGAATTTTCGATCACAGTCATCGATGCGTTGAACGCAACTTTGAAACCAGCAACCAATGCCTGCGGGATGTTGAACAGCAGCGTGGCAAATGCACGGAAGCTGCCCACCGTGACGGAAATCATTGCATCCAGCGTTCGCGCAACTGCTTTCAGTAGGCCGGCAAATCCAGTGCCCACACCGTCATAGAATGCGTTGTAGTCAGCCAGCCACGCGGTGTTGGAATCGCTGATTGCTTCACCTGCCGCATTCAGCATGTCGACGATCGCGCCACCGATAGCGGACGCCATGTCGTACAGCGCATTGTTGAAGGCGGTAAGCCCTTGCACGCCGTAATTGAACGTAGCAATTAGCAAGTCGTTGAGTGTGGTGATATCATCTACGCCAATTTTTACTGCGTCACCAAACTGGCTAAGTACAATGAGCAGTACGCCCGCAGACGCAATTACAGCACCGAACGGGTTTGCCGCCAAGAGGCGGAACACGGAACTAATTGCAGCCCCGAAAGCCGTTACAATCTTTGGAGCAAAGGCAACAGCCACCACCGCTGCAAGGGACAGCAGAGCAGTTCCGAGGACTTTGATATTATCAGCAAGGAAGGTAACGACCTGATTGAACGTACGACTGCCACCAATAGCCTGATCTAGCTCACCAACAAAGCGCATGAACGCGTTGTCTAGGACAACCATCGACTGGCTGATGGACGGGGTTGCCTGCTTGAACAGTTTGTCAATCTCGGGCATACCCTTGATTGCAGCGTCAAAGAACTCTTTGTTTGTAACTTGCCCAGTCTTAACCATCTTGGTCAGACGAGCAGTAGAGCCAGCTGCCCCATCCATGTTGTTGGCCACAGCCTGCAAAAGGATAGGCAGGTTGTCAACCATGGAGTTGTACTCTTGGGCTTGGATGTTCGCACCGCCCAGGGCCTGGCCCAGCTGCAACAGCACGCCGGAAGCTTGTTGACCGTGCGTGCCTTGGATAGCCAAAGCTTGCCCAACACCCCGCGTAAGGGCTAGGATTTGCTCTTGCGATGCACTGAGCTCTTTACCAGAACGGGCAAGTTTGAAGTACAGATCGTTTGTGCCCACAAGACCCTGACGAGTGTCGTTTGCAATCTTGTACAGGCGTTCTTGAACTTCCCTTTGCTCGTCTAGGCTTTTTGTAACCATGCGGATCTTGGAAGTTGCAGCTGTCCAGGCATCGGCCCACTGCACAACCTTGTCCACAGCCAGATAGCCTGCAAGGCCTGCAAGTGCAGTTTGCAGGAGGTACAAATCCTTTTGAGCGGTCTTGGCAGCAGTACCAACATCCTCGATGCGACGCTTAACTACACGTGAGCCATCTTCTCGGATGATAATCTCAATGACTTCTTGTGCCATGTTATCCCTTAAAGTTGCTGACCGTCACTTTGGATCCTGCAACTGCTACTGCCGCAGCACGCGCCGCAGCTTCGACGAAACCTGCTGGCGCTTGTTTAGACCAGCCCGCATTGAGCTTACCGATATACTTCAGGTTGTTTGATATGTAGACGATGTCCCCTTGCTTCACCCTGCTGAGGACTTGTTTGGCATGTTCGATTTGAGCTGCCACGTTGGCTGCTCCTGTAGAACCAAAACTACCGGCCACATACGGTTCAATTGTAACCCGCGCCGGTTTGCCCGTCTCTACAATCCAGTTAGACCTAGCTCTACCAGTATCGACCGGAGTTGCAATCACAACTGACGCATCAACTGCCAACGCAACTTTGCGGACAAGCTTGGGAGCGTTTGCTTCAACATTTGCGCCAAGCTGAAACATCCGTTTAGCAAATTCTTCCAAGCTTGCCATCACTTTTGCCCTTGTTTCTGGTTGTTAGCTTGCCTACGCTTCTCTGCAACATGGTCAAGGTATGCTTCGTCCATCATACCTATGATATAATGCAAATCTTCGAGGTGACTTCCAGTGAAGCCTTTGCGCTCGCCGTAATACTCAATCTTGTCCCAAGGAATCGGACTTTCTGCTTGTGTGCGGCAGGTGTTAAGCTGCCAGAAAGCCCGCATGTAGACCAAAAGGCCCAACTGAAGCGTAGGTGCATTTTGAATTGCGTCTGGTAGTGGTTGTTTAAACCTCATGCAACTCTCAATGACCTTAGCCTCCGTTGGGCCTTGGACTAGCTGATACCTTAGGACTTCAACGAGTTTTTTGCGGCAGCTTCCACGATGTCGCGACGGTAGATGGAAACAGTACCTGCCATCTTCATCACGTCCTCGAACAGTGTGGGGTACTTGGCAAACAGCTCCTCACACACAGCCGGCGAGAACTTGCCGACCTCGGCTTCCGTGCGCTCGTCCCAACCCTTGACCACAGTTTCAGCGTACACCTTGCGCAGGAGCGAACGGATTTTGTTCGGGCTCAGGGTGCCTGCTTCCATCTGGCGACGGTACGGCATGGACAGCTCGGACAGGCGCTTCTCGTAGGCTTCGTTAGCGCCACCAGCACGCGCAATGATGAAGCTGAAGTCGCCGAAGTCTACTTCAACGCCGTCCTTTTCTAGGGTTTCGTCGGTGTTGAATGCGGAAAAGATGGACATGGTTGTTCCTTACATTGCGAGCGCGGGGATATACGGGAAGTAACCGACGCTCATGGTGTTTTTGAATTTGGATTCGCCCGCAGTCATCTCGAGCGGCAGCTTGATCGGTTGGTCGGCTTCTACGCCAAGACGACCGTCGCCAAGCCCCATCATCGGGATGTCGAAAACGAGCGCTTCGCTGTCTTTCGCCAGCACCACGTCAAAAGTGGCATCGCTATTATTCCGCACCGCTGCAACGGCGTCAATACCGTTGAAGTATGCTGTCATGCTGCCGCCTACTTCGAAGTTGCCCGCAGACGAATCGAATGCACCCAGCACGCCCAAACCCTTGGTAGCAGTCACGCCGTTCTTGATGCTGACGTTTGCTTCCATGCCGAAACCGAACAGCGACGTCGGGTTGGAGTCTGTGGCGCTTACACCGGCCAGCTTGATACGGCTGAAGTCGGACGACGTGTTGATCGCGTTGCCGGAAACCAGCTGAGCGCGGGTGCCTGCTTTGACGCCTTCAGTACCACGACGTTGCTCGTTGTCCATAGCAACAAAGGCAAAGTCAATGTTGACTTTGTCAGCTTGCGGCAGGTTCAGCGTGAACTCGTTCACAACAGCACCGGTGAGGTATTCGCTCATGGTGCCATCGTTGTCACGGCCCAGCGTGCGTTCCAGCTGGTAAGTACGACGCTTGATCAGGTTCGGGTCGGACTCGTTTTGCAAGTAGTGGCCGAAGAACAGGCTGATGGTTTTGCCCGTACCTGCTTCGACTGCACCAGTCCAGGACGTTTTGTCCAGCTCAATGTAAGTCGGAGCAACAACGTTGATGCGAGCCCAGCCTGTGTTGTTCGCAAAGCGATTGGACGGGCTATCGTCGCCCAGGAACACCCACTCGCCCGGAATCAAGCCCAGCGTAGTCGGGTCGAAACCGGATACGTTCAGGCGCACGAGATTGCCGTTCAGCGCCACAGCTACAGCACCAGCAGCGAAACGGTAACCACACGTCACCAGCTTGGCGGAATCGGTCGGCACTTCCAGCACAGTGGGCTGCGCAACGGTCAGCGCACCAGCTGCCGCAGCGGTAACGGTTTTAAGCCCGTTATTAGCAGCGTTGGTAAAACCGCTAGCCAGTACCAGTGCACCCACTTTAAACGCTGCCAAACCCGTGGCAGCGTTGTAAACGCCGGGAGTTGCAGCAGTAGCACCGGTAACGGTAACCGCAGCGCTGTTCATGGGCTGCGTGGTAGCTTTTTCGCGCCAGTCAGCAAAGAATACACCTTGCAGCAGACGGTTCACGTTACCCATCGTGAGGTCGTGGTTGAACGCACCGGACGCATCCAGATCCACTACCGCGCCACGCTTACGCTGACGGGAAGCGCTGATCGGATTACGTGCAACGGTTTTGGTCTGCGAGCCGAAGTCGGAGTAGCTGTTCGGTTCCAGCGGATACCAGATCGGGGTCGCGGGCAGCACTTTCGGGGAAACTTCTTCCGCAAACGCAAGACCCGTGACGTTGGAGTCAATTTTATCAGGCATGATTACCTCACATCGGTATAGTCAAAGTCAACAATCACGAGCGTCATTTGAAATGCGCCGCTTTTCCCGTTTTCCCGCATCCGTGGCCGGAAAAACGAAACAGGGGAGTTTACCCTGCTAAAATGAGTTACGACCTTTTGGGCTAGCTGGCGAGCTTCTACAAGTCCGCCCCCAATCGGTGTAAAGATTTGGACAAACAAAGACCCCGTGTTGGCAAACAGTTTAGCACCGTCGGCGTTGGCAAGGCTAGACTGTCCACCGCTGTCGTGCTGCACTGTTGCGCGGGCCCACGGTGCACTATCCGAAGGCACGCTGGCAGAGTGGTCGTCCCACTGGACAGGGTAACCGGTTGTGTCCCATACTTGCTTGAACACCCCGAGGATTTCGTCTACACCTTCTTCGTATGTCATCGCTTCACACCAAAGATATAAAGAAGGACTGTGTCGCCTGGCTGCAATACGCTAACCCATTCTACCGCGTATGTAACCGAGCGATCTTTGATTTCTGTACAATCGCGGAGGTCTGCTGCGTCGTCCGGAGCTACTAGACAAACCTCACTAACGCGACGGAGCATTTCCTCGCTAACGATGTCTTCACCAAGGCTGTCCCCGCTTGCCGGTACAAACACGGCTGGCACTGTGGTCAACAAGGACGACAGCTGCTGGCTTTTCCAGGGCTGCGCCCCACTTACGTCTTGCGGGGAATAGAAAGAAGTCATTCTTCCGTATTCTGCAATGGCCGTTTTGACCACAGCTACAGTTTCGTCGTAGAATTGGCTCATGCGCGAATCACCATGCTAGTGTTGCGGATGAGCGAACGCATCATTGCGTCCGGAGCAGGGTAGTCACGCCACATAACTGTGTTCTGTTGGGAACCCTTTGTGGCTCCATATTCTACGACTGTAGTAATCGGCCCAACTTTGGTAGACTTCTTGTTCACAACCTGCCCAGATGCAGTGAATTCAATGTCTGGTGCCAGCGGGCCTTTAGACGCACGCAGGGCGTATTCACACACCGCTTTTTGCAGAGCTTGCGGCATGCCTTCCACGAAGCGAGGAAAATGAAGCGCTTGTGTTGTTGTCATGCGAACACCACGCAGAAGTGCGCCCCATCGCTGTTCAACATAATCTGTTGCTTTAATGATAGCAACCTGTTTCTGCGGGTCGCTAAGGGCACCCCACGAGCTTTCACCGCGTTCAGCAAAGTATGCATCCGCGGTTTCTGTAGAAATGTAAGCGTTGGCGTTAGAAACGCCCGACCCGTCTTCCACAATAAATGCCATTGCTTGCGCTCCGTCCGGAACTTAGATACAATAAAGCCCGTAATGATGCTTACGCACCAGAACGGGCTTCGCAACGATTAAACAGCTGCGGAACGGCCTGTAACTTCGGCAGCACGCTCGTTCTGAATACGCTGCCGGCTACGCAGATACATAGCGACAGGGTCTTCCTTCTCGGGAGCGGAAGCTTCTTCTTCCAGGATCGCGTAATGCAGTTTTTCTTCCATCTCGCGGATCTTGGAATTCATACGCTCGCGTTCTTCGTACATCTTCTGCAGAACGGATTGCATGCGCTGCACTTCGCTCAGGCCTTCCAGCTCAGCGACAAATTTCTCGTCGGTTGCCAGGGCTTGCAGGAATTCCAGCGGAGCTTCGGGCTCGCCCTGCTCAGTTACCACAGTTTCCGCGGGCGCCTCCGGCTCAGCACCTTCAGCGGGCAGGGCCGCTTGCGCAGCTACAGCACGGTTGAACGTCGGATTGGCTGCGGTGATTTCTTCGCGACCGATGGATTGACTGCCTGCGTACAGGCGAACGGTCTCCACTTTGGGCAGACCGTCAGCTGTCCAGTGGTTGTCGTTGGACGGATCCAGTTTGCCCAGTGCGTCCAGAATGGTGTTGATAGACATGCCGATTCCTTAAATGTTGTCTACGTCGGTGGCGCTACGCAAGACGTTAAGCTTACCTTGGCGGATCCACTCGAACATTGCAGCAAGGTTGGATGCTCGCGCAATGGAGTGTGTGCCCGTACCTGTGCCAGTGAACGCAGAAACAGGGCCACCGCGCTTTGTAGTCAGCGTGACTGTGTTCGCATCCACAACGTCCTTAATCCAGTACAGGATACCAGTTTGCAGGCCGGTAGGCAATGCTCCTGTGGTGGTTAGGGCGTAAGGGCCCGATGCAGCAGCTTTGCCGTGGCCTGTCCAAGTGACACGATTGGACGCGCCGTAGGTAATCGTGCTAAGATTACCTGTCCCGTTAAGCACCTGTTGACGAGCTTTGAGGAAGCTCAGCAAACGGCGCGAACGGTTTTTCCGCAGCAACTTGGAATAGCGAACACGATTACTTCGAGAGATACGTGCCATGATGACCTTTCAGGGGAGGACTAGCCTCCCCCTATCAGCGATTACATTTCGCGAGTTACCAGGCGAGCGATCTTGATCATCTTACGCTCGGTGAACACGCGCTTCCACGAGTTGGCGTTGGCCAGGTTGTTGGAAGTAGCGGCGTTGGACGGGCCGCCCACCGGAGCTTGGCCGATCCATGCGTGACCTACCGGATGGAAGCACCATTCGACGCGGTTGTGCAGGATTTCTTGACCGGAACCGTTACCCGCAGCAGCCTTGCGCTCGGTTTCCACCGGAACAGCCGGGCTACCGACACCCTTGGCAATCGCACCAGCACCGAACAGCCAGGATTCGAAGACGCCACCGTTAACCGGCATCGCGTCATCGACGATAACGATGCGGCCCAAGTAGGTCGCGATCGTCGGCTTACCTTCGGAGTCGGGGATGAAGTCGATCAAGTCGTTTTTCAGCATGCGAGCGTAGACCACGGAGTGAACCATGATCATCTTGATGTCGTCCATGCTGTCGCCCATGGTCAGGCAGGCGTCAATGAAGTTCTCGGTGGTGAAGTTGGTCAGGCCATCAGCAAACGAAGCACCCTTGACATCGTAGGTCATGTCGTTCTGCACATGGAAGTCGTCCGTGGCCAACGCGTTGTTGGCAAAGATGCCCTTGACGGTGGACATGAAGCACATCTGTTCACGACGAGTCCAGTAGTCGGACACACGGGAAGCGATTGCGTTCATCGGGTCATCGCCAGTCAGAACACCGGCCAGATCCATGCTCGACCAGCTGTTGTTACGGGACAGGCGCACTTGCACCTCTTGGCCCGTGCCGATTTTGTTCGGCGAGCTGTTCTGAGTCGGATCGTCCGTGGATACGTTCTCTTCGTCGTCGTCCAGATCTTTGTAGAACGGCAGGTTGAACGTTGCGCCAGCACCTTCCAGGGCGCTGTTCAGACGTTCGTCAACCACAACGGCACCGGAGCGGATCAGGCGGGATTTTTGAGTAGTCAACAGCTGTGTGTACGAGCTGAAGATCGACGGGACAATCAAGTCCGAAATGCGAGTTACGCCAGCAGCCATGGAGTTCTCCTCAATAGGCTCAAGTTGGGAATACTCGAAGCCAACACCATGGCGGCATTCGATTGATAAATGTACAGGGCCATGCCCATACGGATGCTTGCAATATAACAAAGCCGTGTGCCAAAGGCAACACTTTTTTAGCAGGCGCAAAAAAGCCCGCGCATCGCACGGGCTTGGTTTACCACACTTGCCGTTTAGGCCGGCCGCGGGCCGCCAACAGACGTACCGGCAGACTTAGCCAGGCGCTCAGCCTTGCTCGGGTCTTCGCGGAACACGCGCATCTGCTCAGTCATGTTCCAGCTGTCTTTCGACCACGGGTTGGAACCAGTACCACCACTGCCGGAGCCACCAGCACCACCGCCTTGGCTCGGAGGGAACCAGTGCGGGCGGTTCGGAATCAGATCGTCCAGCCACTGCTTGGCAGTCAGGCCGCCGACCTTGGCGTTGTCGTTGGTAACCACACGGCCAGTTTCGTCGACGGTAAACATGCCAGCATACAGCTGGATGTCTTCAATTGCGCTCGGCAGGACTTTGGCAGCACCTGCCACGCGGGACAGTTCTTCCTGGATCAGGCGGCGCTGTTCACGGTTCTTGTAGTTGGCAATCTCGCCATCGCGTTCAGCCAGCTGGGCACGAGCTGCTTCCAGATCGCGGGTCAGCGGAGCAGTGCGAGTTGCCAGGCGCTGTTCCACAATCTTGTTGATGTCGTCGTCGTTCAGCTTGCCTTTGCTGGCAGCTTCCAGTTCAGCAACGCGATCCAGTTGCTCACGAACTTCGTCGTAGTTCATGTCGCCCCAAACACCGAGTTTTGCCTTGGTTTCTTTGTGGGCCAGACGTTCTTTGCCCAGGGCAGCTTGCAGGTTGTCGACATCTTCTTGCGTCTTCATGCCTTCGACGCCCGTGAGGATCCACTTACCGTCACGTTCTTCGTACAGGGAACGGAACGCTTCCGGTACGCTGTTGATATCTTCAACGACAATTTTCAACTTCATCGAGATCTCCTAGTCTGCACATGCAGAAGGTTAAGGACTATCACATGATTAGTCCAAATATTTAGAAACGTTCAAACCAGCCAGCTCGAATGCGCCAGGCTGACGTTTAGCCAACTCTTTGAGCGTCAGCTCGTTGCCAACACGGTCAATAAACTTGTCCAGAGGAAGCTTCCCATCCGCAAAGAGCTTAGCCTTAGTTTTACCAAGGACATCTTCTTGGAAGGAACGCGGCTGTTTGCGAAGCCACTCCTCATAGGAAGTACCAGCAGGCACTTGCCCTATCAGTTCACGAGCCCGCTTTCTACTCCACACTTCAAACGAACCCCGACCGTTCTTGGCAAACTCTTCACGCAGTCGCGATTCGGAAGCCGCTTTGAATGGGCGATTTCCAACAAGTATACCGTCAATAATTGGGATCCGCAAACTGCGGCAAGCAATATGAAGCGGGGGCTGTGGGCCGCTGCCTATCGGGAAGCGCTTGGAGTCGTTCGCCCGGCAGACAGCAGTAGTACGTGCATCAAGCGTAGCAACAAACTGTTCTTCTGTAAAGATGTCGGAGTTGGCTTCTGCAAAGCGAGCACGGGTGACGTTGGCAATATGCATGACACCTGTACGGACTACAGACGACACATCACGGAATGACATTGCAGCTACACCATCCAAACCCTGCATGTCTTTTGTGCCAAAGATGCGCCGGGCAATTGCGTCCATCCCTTCGCCCTCTATCATACCAGACTGGATTTCGGAACGGATTCGCCGCAAGTCTGCATCTTTCATTCGCTCAGCCCATTCTGCCAGTGTTGAACCGCTAAAGGGGTTTACTGTCAGAATTGCATTGAGTTGCCTTGCTGGGGGGAGCATGGGGCTGATGACCACAGGTACAACTTCGATCAGTGCGCTTGCGAGGAACTGCACCTCGTTATTGATAAGACCTTGCAAGTCCTCCTCAAGCAGATCCGACACCTTCGACCATGCGTCAATCCTGCTTTGCAAGACTTCAGCTACATTGGACTCGAAAGCTCTCCATTCTGCAACTGTGGTCAATGCATTGCCCAGTTCAAGCAGTGCATACAAGCTCGCAAGAAGCTGCTTCTCGTTGGCCTTTAAAACCTGCCAGGCGCTGTCACGCAGGCCTGCACTGTAGCGCAGCAGATCAATTTGATGCGCTACTAGCAGGTTAAACAGAAGTTCATTGCTGCTTGTCGTCATTGGAGTTATCCAACCCTATGCCTGCTTTACCAGCTGCTGAGGAAGCGGAGGACTTGGCGCTAGGCAGACCGAACTCAGAGTTCTCGCTAGACAGTTTGTCCATTTCCTCGTCGTAGCTGTATTGTACCATGGAACGGTCGCGCAGGAGCGTGTGAATGGATTCCAGCGAAATCGGTGCACCCAGCGCTCGGGCTTGCATGAGCTTCAGCAGCTCATCGCCCATGATTTGGAATTCAGCAAACTCGGTATTGGGTTTGACAATGACTTCTTCTGGATTCGCGCCCACCCACTTTGCAATAAGGCGCAAGATCTTTTGCAGTGCAACACCACCTGCCAGGGCAATGTCAAGCAGTGTTGCAGCTTGGGCTGCAATGCGTGTTTGCAACGCCACGCCGCTTTCCTCAATGCCCTTTTCAGAAGACACAAGTTGCATGGTCTTTGTTACAGCACGTTTCTTGTCCGCGTCGATTGCGATGCGCTGTTCAGGCAAGCCGTTGGAGTTAACGCCAATGAATTTGGCGTCACCGTCTTGTTCCACGTCAATCCTTGCACCAGCACCGACACGGATAGCTTTCTCCGGTTCGCGAACAGAACCAGAAACAACTAGGGTATCTTGCCCCTGCATGAAAAGGTTTTGGCGATAGTCTGCTTCCCCGCGATAAATTGTCAAGCAAAGGTTGGCAAGACCAAGCAGCGGTGGCTTCGCCGGAGTTGCAACGCAGTCCATCGTGTTCACAAACACGAACGGAATTTCATCCAGTGCTGTGCCGCGGTAGCTTGCAGGACGCATACTGCCCTCGTCAAACGCATCGTCCTGGAATATTCCCCAACGGTATTCGCCCGAATCTGCATTTTCGCTCAAAGAACCCAGCGCAAGGACACGATGCTGGGTCTTGTTCTGCCAGTCAAACGGGCCTTTGCGCTCATAGGTACTTTCATCAAGTACAACCATGTTAAGCTTGTGTTCGCCCGCTTCCGTGCGCGAATCATCCCAGTTGACAATGGACTCAGCAAGGTACAGCGACAAGTAGGGCAGAACGTCAGCAGTTGTCGGAGCTATCGGGAAGTCGGCCAAAATGCCCACACGCCCAGTTACAAGCTGCTGCTCGTTGATTCGGCGCAAGAAATGCTGCAAGGAATCCGATTCAAGAGAGCACTTCTCCATCAAAGGTTTGAGCTTTTCGGGGAGCTGGATGTTTGCGGGTTTACGGTGCATGATACCCAACATCGCAACCACAGCTTCTGATACGTATTCATGGAACACAGCGCGGGCCTTGTACGACTCATAATATAGCAAGCCCGGATTGTTGGGCTCCATGCCGTCTTCGCGCATGCCCGCAGTCGGCGGAAGATACTTCAGTCCTTTGACCTTGATTGCATCCTCGCCTGCATAGGTGTCGCGCATCTTTTCCCAATACGCAACGTGCGCGTCGTACTGCGGATGAGTAGATTTAAGAGACATTGTCTTTCCTTAATGGTGGCCTTTGGTCGAGCCAGGCTTAGCACCAACGCCAGAACTCAAGACACGATAACGCAATTCATCGCCAATGTGGTCTTCGGACTCAGTGTCAACGTCGTCCAGGTTTTCTTCATCACGCGGCAAGACAGGAACCAGCTTAATGAAGTGCCTGCAATTAGAAAACACAAACAAGCCTGGCAGTTCGCGAGGGACTGGAATTTCCAGATCGCCTACTTTTGTCGTTTTGGACTTCGAGTTGCGCATGAACGTCCGAACCTTTTCCCAGCCAGCAATACGGCTGCCCGGCGACTTATTTGAACGTGCCCACTGAACGCCATTGTACCATTCCCCGCGCACTTTCACACGCTTGAGCATGTCCGCTGCAATGCTGTTGCCGTTTTCAACATCGAAGATGCTGTTATCCGCAGGCCCAGGTTGTACCCGACCATAAAGCTTCATGTCGAGTTCACGCTCAATGATGCCAGCGGAAATGTCGGATGCTAGCATCTGCAAGCCTTGGTTCGACTTACCTGTGCAGCCGTACCATTCCGCAATACGGAAAAGATCGCCTCGAACTGTGCTGCGCCACGTACCATCCGCCAACTGGACATCGCTACCGTCGGACTCAGCCCACCAGCCAACGGAAAACGGCTTGCTCGAGCCCCAGTCAAATGCGCGGTCGATGCGCCAGTTGTTTGGGATAATAAACGGAGGGATGACGTGTACGTTCTTGTCCCATACGTCATCAAACATACCGCCAGCAACAATGTCCCAATCACCAAACAACCAAGCACGACGCTTGTTCTCGTCAGTGATGGATTCAAGCTCTGCAACGTATTCAGGACTCAGATACTTGTTTTCACGGTAGCTACCAAACAGGGCAACTTGGTACTTCTTGATGTCTTCCCGCTTCTGTGTTTGCGGGTTGAATACGTTAGTCACACTGACCACAAGCTTGCCAGCCGGTGCAGGGTCAATGAACCGCTCTTTAATCCAGTTGTGCCCAGGGCCGTATGGGTTGGCAGTTGCAAAGACTTCAAGCGGAATCTTTGGAGGCTCGTAAACGAGGTTCCCTTCGCTGTCGTATACTCTGTGGTTTTCCGGCAGGAACGACGAGCGGTTACAAGACATCATTGCCTCGAACAGTTCGTCTGTGGGATACTTAGTCAACTCGTTCCAACCAATGAACGGAAACTCCTGACCGTGGTACATCCAGTAATCGGCAGCTCGGCGGATGGTACGGAACAACAGTTCTTCGCCTGTGGGCCACACCCACCGATAATCTGCCTTGGAACTAAGGAATCTCGCGCCGTCGCCAAACTGTGGGAACCAGCGCTGGGACTTGGACACCAAGTCATCCAAGTTCTTGTATTCGCGGTCAAAGATTACACCGCGCCAGTAACGACCATACCCTTGACCCACACGGGCGCGGAAACGCAGAAGCTGCGCATCCGTCTTGCCCGGGCCGCGAGTGCCGTGGTAGAAGATAACGTGGGCAGGGCACGAGATCGCAAGAGCTTGCGATCCCGGCAACGGTTCCCAGACAAGTTTAGGATTCTGCATCTTGCATGAGTTTGGATTGAGCTTCCGTGGCTGCCTTTTCCCATTCTTCGGGCGAGCTGTACATCGGTACTGCCATTACACCACCGCGATGTACGACTTCCGTTTTGGTAGGAGCATCCAGGCCGTAAATTGAACTGAGTTGCTTCAGAGCAGAAACGCGAGCTGCGTGCGAACTGCCAGGCCCTTTATACAGGGCTTCGCGCAACAGGGCAGCTAGCACCTGATCCTTCGGGTCAAGGTGTTCACCGACATCCTGTTCTTTGAGCTTCGCACGGCTTTCTTCTGTCTGTGCGTTCAGGTTGTCGCTAATAAGGCGTTGGACATACGGCTCGGACAAGAAGCGATCAGCCATTACCTTGGCAAAAGAACGCATGTAGCCTACACGCATAGCAGCGGCAGTGCCATCATGGTCTTTTAGATATTCGGCCACAAAGCGACGACGCTGATAAATTTCAGCGTCGGTCAGCTCGGGCTGGTACTCTTGTTCTTCCTGAGCCCAGGACGGATCAACCGACATGGCGTACTCCAGAGGTATCTGATATACGTTCAGTATACCTTAGCGTTACCCATAAAGGCAAGCTATTCCGGAGCTTTATTTAGCCAGTCCACCAATGCTTCCATACGACCTTTGCAGTCGTAAAAGGATGCCTTCCAAGCATCCTTTTCGTCGATGATGTCGCCAGTGACCACAATCTCGTGAGTTTCGCGGGCTACGCAAAGTTCCAGGAGTTGTGGAGCAGGCTTGTGGACAACCACTTTTTGTTCAATGATTACTTGCTGCGCCTTCGGCTCGTTGACTGTTGAGCAGGCTGCGCAGAGTAGGAGGGACAGGAGTAGACAGGTATTTTTCAACATCGGGATCGTCCTTACGTAGTGCCGCGAGTTGTTGCTTGGAACGGGCGTAGTCACGCTCTGCTGCCTTTAGCGAACGGTTGAGTGCTTCCAGTTGTTCGGAATCAAGCTTACGGAGCTTCTGCAACTGCGCAATGGTGTTCTCCTGACGCTTGTTAACTGCCTCTACGTTCTTCAGGGAAGTGTTGAGAGTTTCTATCCGCTCGTTGGATACTGTGAGCTGCGCTTGCACATGCGCAAGGGACATGTCAACATTTTTCTTTTGGGCCCACAACTGGATTGCAAACCCGCCAAGAACAAGGACAATGCCGATGAGGATGTACTCAATTGTGAGCCTGATCTTTTCCTTGACGCCACTGGCAACGTTAGTCAGGAGACTTTTCATCTTTCGATTCCTCGATTTGAAATGGTGTCCGTTTGTTGACCAGACGCGCAAGCATGCTGATGGACGCTTTTGCGCCCATCCAGCCCGAGATGCCTACCAGTAGACCAGTCCAATATTCAGTGACACCGATTGCCCGGCAGGAAAAGAGGACAAGCAGGCCCACAAAACCAGCAGCGCCACCCTCAATGAAGGCACGCGGCCAGTTAATCCTGTCGTTGCGATCCAGTGCTCGCATTACATAGCCTAGCAGGCCGCCGCAAGCTGCGAGCAACGCGTAACCTGCCGACTTAATCCAAAGCAGCCATTCAGGACTATCGAATTGCATTGTGTGCCCCTCGTGAACGTTAGGGGCACCATACCCCAATGCTGGGATAATAGCATAGCCCTTTATGGCTGCGCTAGTTTACAGCGTAAGGCTAAAGTTCGGGCGCAAACCTTTGTCAAGCTTCGCTTGAACCTTGGCAGTAGCTTCTTTCTTTGTGACGCCGCCATCCTTGTCCAGATCCAGTCCAGCGTTCTGGCGGTAAGCTACACCGCCTGTAAACAGTACACTGGCTTCGGACGCGCCTACGTACTTGGGCAGGAGGATGGCCATGTACATGTCGGACAGGGTCTTTGTGCGCTTGTAGTACGGCTGGAAATATTTTTGAACCAGATCCAGCTGTTGCACTGCGGTCATCGCTTTAGCCTGCTCCACAGTGTAACCCATAGACTTCAGCGTAGCGGGCATGAACTGGATAAGGCCTACCGCACCGCTACCTGCGCCATTGACCACAGTCGGCGAGAATGTTTCGCCCGTTTCAAAGGCCATGCACGCCATTAGATAGTTCAGTTGGTCGTTGTTCCAACCAAAGGCGTCACGCAGTTTAAATGCACGCAGACGAAATTCTTTGGATACTTTATTACCCCAAGCAAGGACTGGCATCTTTGTTCTCCGATAAATGGAACTACCAGTGTAGCAGCATGCAAGCCTTGCTGCAACAGAAGGGGCCGGAGCCCCCTCTGTCAACCTTCACTTTTCGCCACTTTGCTTTGTACATATCTTGCAAACTTCTGCAAGCCGGCAGCGAGAGCTTTGCCGTCGTCTGTTTCAGCGAACTCGTCATACATCTTCAGCAGAAGCTCTTGTTGACCTAAACCGATCGACGCTGCTTGTACTGGCGTTGCTGGCGACTGTTGCACTGCGGGAGCTTGGGCAAGCCCGAACTGCGGGGACGCAGTAGCGGGCGCACCAATTAGGCTTTGAACCTGATTGAGCTGTGCCTGAAGCCCGTGCAGCACTCGTTGGAGCTGTACGGGATCCATGGCTTATGCTCGCACGTTGGTATTGGTGTTGGTCGGGTTAGCCTGCATCAGGCCGGAGCCGATGTTGATGGCTTGGTTGGTAGCCTGGATGTTCTGCAGAGCAGTAGCCAGGCCGTTGGCCAGCGTATTCAGAGCCTGAGCTTGCTGCTGGAATTGCAGCTGGTTCTGGTTCTGGTTGTTGGTCATGTTGATTTCGATGGCGCGCTGCTGGGTGGCCAGGCTGGCGTTGTGACGCAGCTCGATGATCTCGTCCTGGCGTTCTTGGGCCAGGCGGTTCAGGTCTGCAATCTGGTTGGAGGTGATTAGTGCACGGGTCTTTTCACCGTCGTTGGTGATAGCTGTGCTCAGCTGCCAGCCCAGGCGTTCGATGTTGGTGTTGGTAACACCTTGACCGATTGCCACTTGAGTCGACAGGCTATCAACAGCATCTTTGGTGTTGTTGAAACCTGTGGTCAGCAGCAGGGCGTTCTGGTTGGCCGCTGCAACACCAGCTTCCTTGGCACCAGCAATACCGTTCATCAGCGCCATGGATTGGGTCAGCATCTGCGAAGTGATGTCGGATTGCGCACCAGCCAGGGCCAGTTGCATCTGACCTTCGGCCAGCGGAACCGCAGCTTTGATGTCGCCCAGGCTTTGCAGGATGGTGTTGGTGTCGATCGAGCTCTGCATGCTGTTCGCAGCAGTGCCAGCAGCAACGTTACCATCAGCGTTGCCAAAGAGGCCTCCGCGGCTGAGGAGGGCGCCAACCAACAGGCCGCCCAGCAAACCACCGCCAGCACCAAAGCCATCTTGGCCACGACCGGCGTTCATGCCCAGAGCTTGGGCGGTCAAAAGATCTGCACTCATGTCTTTCTCGCTTTCTTTCATTTCCGAAATTACGCCAACGTCTACGGGCACTTTGTAGTGGTGCACGTGATGATGGCGCTCTGTTGCTACTTCTTCGCCGGTCGTACCGGTTACGAGAGCTCCGTCCATAGAACCTCCAAAAAGAATGCACAGGGTATCAAAAATGTATCCCAAAAATAGGACACCCCGCACGCTTTACAGCATAACGGGGTGTTTAACGCTTAGCAAGTATCCGGTTTAAATATTTACAAACAGTTCAACACTGTAGGATCATTTCCACCGGTTTCACTAAACTTACAGCATTGTTAAATGCGGATAGGCTTACCAGAATCCAGATGTTCTTCGACAATGCGTCGGAACCACGACAGGAAATCCCCCCAGCTGATCTCAGCCATGGAACCGTGCAGCTGGCGCTGAGGTGTGAGGGTATAGGCCCACGTTACGCATCGCCAGGGCTTGCGGTTCTGCCGATACAACAAGACAGGCGTTTCGCTGTTGCGGTTGGCCGCAGCGACACACTGGCGCCACCATGCCGGAATGCTGATTGCTTCTTGGCGTTTGATTTCGATGCAAAGCCCCAGTGTATTCGTCAGGTCGCTACCACCAACAGCAGACTGGTTCTGGTTACGTTGTACAGCATAACGCGCAGACTCGACCGTTGCTTCCGGAAAGCCCTTCTTGCGCATGACATCCATAATGATGTCGTTCAGTTCAGCGGCCACTTCCCGTTCGCCGTTCTGACCTTTGGTACGTGCCATGGAGCCTGCCATTATTCCGCTACCTCCTCAGCCTTGACCACACTGCGCAGGCGTGCAGCCCGTGCTTCCAGCGACTTCACGCGGCAAGCCCAATCTTCTTGGCTAGCCTGTGCGTTCAGTAAGTCCAGCTCAGCTTGGGCCAGCTGTTTGCGAGCCAGTTCAATTTTGCTCGGGCTCGCGAAGAACCAGTTAAAAATACCTTTCATTGCGTCACCTCGCAGAGTTCGTAGACGTAGTATTTGAGATCGTCGTTGCTGGGTGGCGTTATAGCCACCAGAACTATGTGATACCCCTCCAGGAAGGCCTTGCTAAGAGCAGGTATCTTCGCACGATCCAAGGGCATGGGAAGTGCGATAAATTCACGACGTACAGTGTACGTCGAAAAGTTGCTGCGCACAAGCATCATGCGCAGAGGAATGGTCGGGTGCGGGCTGAGTGTGTCGCGGTTGCCCAGAGTAACTGCCTTAGCTCGCCCTGTTGCGTTGAAGTCAAAGAAAGGGATGTCTTCAACGATAAATTGGTCTACGTCCATGATTGCACCGTAGGGGCTGACGCCAGGCACGTTCTTGAAGGCTTCGCAGAACCATTTCCAGAATTTTTTAATCATTTTCTCACCTCAATGCCGCAACGTTTCAGCAGCTCACGAGTGGTAGACATACGCTCAGCAAGACGCTCGAAGGCGTCAACCATATAGCTAACGTCTTCACGAAAACCCGTGCTTGCAAAATTGATGCACTGCGGTTCTTCAAACACTTCTTTGATTTCGAAGCCATAACCAGACCATGCGTCCACTTTCTCTTTTTCGAACAACACCATCGGGCTGGGCCCCATCACAATCCATGCGTAGGGCGTCTTGCTTTTCACCGGAGTAGCTGCGCGGGCCAAGACAGCCGGCTCAACCTTGCGGGCCCACAGCATCATAGCCATGCAGCCGATATCCAGGATGGAAGTTTCTTTGGTGGACATGATGTGGCCTACGAACATGTCGCACAGGTTTTCGTCAGTCACATTGTCGGTAAACCAAACATCGAAACCTTGACCCCGCGTTTCTGCCATGCGCTTCTGCATTGCGAGAAGATAGCGGGTCAGGGAAGCATTGTCGTGGCCCAGGTTGTCCGTCCCGCCAAACTTGCTGGCTAGGTAGTTGACCACAGCCTGCAAGCGGGCGCCTTGCTCCGGTTCAACCTTGCTAAGGCTCGACCAAAGCTGGTTACACAAATCAACGAAATGCTGCGGCAAACTCTGTTCCACGTCAGTCTCCGAAATAAATTAGCGACCTGCAAAGTATATTACAAGTCGCTAACTTTCACAACTGATGTTTAGGCTTGCGAAGATCTGAATTCGCTATAGAACAGCTCAAAAATATGCTCGTTAAGATAGGCAAGGTGTTCGCTGCAAGTCATCTCGTCTACATCCAGGCCCAGATGCCTAGCAACAAACATTGTCATGTGGAAGCATTCATGCACGTATGTCGTGAGCTGGCCGTCGAATACCCCAAACAGAAACAGTGGCGTACCATCTTCAAGGTAATCAAGAAATGTTGCACCGGAACAATTCACGGGCCGCTCACCTTGGCTGCTGGTAATGCGGTTGTACTCTTCACGACTGTTCGTGTAGGAGATCGGAAATTTGTAGACTTGAACCTGCTTGGTGTAGTGTGCGACTTTATTCTTTTTCACTAAATACATCCTCTGTGAGCTGTCTTAGTTCGCGGTCAGCTTGCTTTTGTCTGGCTCGCTGTGCCACTTCCTTACTGCGACTGTTCCCGATCGGGAGTCCTCGACTGTGGTTAGCTGTAATAATAGCCACCTTGTCTTTGAATTGATCACGTTTAAAGAGTCTGTCCCAGCCCATTGCATACCCCTTTGCAGCGTTTACGCATTGTACACCCCGCCCAGTGCGCTGCCCAGCGCGTACAGCAGCACGCAAACCCTGCAAGCTACCGTAGCACCCCAGCGCAGCAGCGCGTGTTATAGCGCGTTTATGCGGTTGTCAGCATTTTACAGGAGCAAATGCAAAAAGCCCAGTCCGAAGACTGGGCTTAATTTCGCGTGAGCTAGACGCTTGGCCCTACTGGTGAATTGTAGAACCAACACTGCAACCTTGACGCCGTGGAACATCTCGGTTACCACATTCTATTGTACCCGCATGTGGCCACGGGTCGAGCAAGGAACCCAACAGCGCAACACCCTGCACGTTTTGTTATCCGGAGCGAGTCAGGATTGCAAGATGTTGCGCTGTTGAGTCACCGGAGTAATTTGAAATATCGACAATAGTCGAAAATCCAATGACCCAACAGCAGGATGCCCTCGCACAGCAGCCGAAGCTGGGGAGGAGTATGCAAAGACACCCTCTGTTAGATACTGGTGCCGGTTATAGGAGTCGAACCTACGACCTTCTGATTACAAGTCAGCTGCTCTACCAACTGAGCTAAACCGGCTTAGATTAGCGCGTCCGGATCGCGTCCTTTCGGAACCCCCGTACCGTGGATGGACACTTTGTGGGCGCTCCCCATCCGTCACCTCCGTGGAGTTAATCTAAAATGTTAGTGGCCGGCAGGCAGTTGCCGGCTTGCCCTTCAGAGTGGTCATAGTGCAAGCTTCCAATGACTGGAGCCGCCTACCCGACATTTGCCACCATGCTCTGTCGCACATCGCCACTGTGCATCACCAACAACCAAGCGGGCTAGATCAAGTCTAACTGGGCATTGTGCCCTGCGTCCGCAGCAAGAGCTCCTGCCCTCGTTGGACGCCACCTGCGGCGTTGAGCGCCCAACTTACCCCGTCTATCCGGGATGCCGCTTGGTTGTTGATGCTAGGTCTACACCCTTCCGCCCTAGCGCGTCAATTCCCCTTTTACCAGATTTTCATCCTTAAAAAGAGACTCACGGGTGAGTGTGAGTTTCGCAGCGGGATTGCTGCTTGTCAATGCCTGCGGTAACGAACTTCAGGTCGCACGCCTCATTAACATGGCCAGTCCCTGATTGATGACGCGGTTGCCAAATTGAGCTACGCTTCAAGGACGGCCCATCTTAATGCTGCTTCGTTGGGCGGCGCAACGACCATGCACGTCACGCACCGCCCCACGATAACACAACCCCTCCGGCTTTCGCCACCCTGTTGTGGGCGATCTGCCAAAACCAATTAAGGTTTGGATGCTCTGCATGGAGGTAACAGAGGGAACAGATTGCTCCTCCAACGAGTCCTCTTGGGCCTTAGCTTATCGGGCGGCACCCTACACTTGGCTCATCGGGCACTACCCCTTTGAGTTGCTGCGCCAGCAGTGTACTGGCGGGACGCGTTGGAGCAACAATCTGGACTGCATATTACACCAGCTTTTTGTACTGCGCAAGCCTGATGTTTCGTTGGGTTCCGGTAGCTGTCACCATCTATCTCAACTCTTCAAGTCAAGGTCAAAAGACTATGCTGAAAAGAACGACTGCTATGCCGTGACAGTGCTAGGCAACAGCTACCAGATCCAACCCGTACAGGAGTCAACGTCCGCTTCGACGGCGCCATCTAGGCTGCGACTTTGACTTTTGTCCTGAACGGTGTGGCTGAAGTCCTGCCCCTACGGTCTAGTCAGGAGGCTAGGCACCCATAGGGCATCAACCAATGAGCATTAACGAGTAGGAGGCCATCAAGGCTTTACGACCTTTGCCCATAAGTCTTGCGACTTTCACTCCGAAGAAACCCAGCTTTTAGGGCTCGTCCGCTCGTAGCATTTTCGAGTCGTCACCTCGGGTTAGCATTCCAGTGTCCCTTGCGGGCTTGCGTCACGAATTTAAGCTGGTCTGGCTAGGTCGTGCCCTTCAGTGCCTACATCACTCCTTATGGGGAGCAACTTCAGCCTAACGTTATCTTTGCGTTTTGGGGTTACTTCCAAAAGAAAACTGTTCCCAATTTGCTTTTGGAAGCTGGGGCTCTGCGCAGCCCCAGCAGACCGTTTGTTTACCGTTGTCTTGATGCCCTGCACTAGCCGTATTCCGTTTTCCAGACCAGTTTTGCCATGATTGGCATCGCAGGACTTTGGAAAGTGACATCGCAGTAGTTGTGAGGCTCAGGCACGCTTGCGTCCCACGCGCCGCATGCCGACAGAACTCGCTGGGCATGCACCTTCACTATGTCTACAATATCACGGAACCTTGAAGCTAGTACAGCAGCACAAGCAATCAAAATGCGCTTGTTCATGTCTGCTGCTCCGTTTAAGTACGACCATAATACCGTCGCAAAACTCATCATGCAACTACTTTTTTCGGCGATCCTAGCTAAAACGCTGGAATTTGCCGCAGCATGCGCAACGGACACCAGTCTGAACCATCGAAAACAGGTAGCTGCCGCAGCCACATTGCCAGATGTATTCGTTGGACGGAACCACAAACTGGCGCATGATACCTTTGTATGCCTTGCACGACGGGCATTCCAACTCGTGCGGGTTTTCACCTACAGGAATTGCCGTAGCCCACTGATGACCACACGCTGCGCAGCACGCTTCACCCGACAGGTACTCGCCTTCGTTGCGATTGTGGCCCGGAAAGTGGATGATGTTGTCGCTCATTGCACTCGCTCCACGTAGCAACGAACGTCGCCAACCTTCAACGACATCCAACCTTTGAACAGCTGGCCCGGAAAACCGGAGCGGTACTGCAAGAACACTTCCAAAGAGTCCGGATAGGGCGTGTTCAGGACTTCAATTTTGGGTTCCGTCACGATAATACCTTTCGCGCGAACCTTCTGGATATGCTTGCGGGCACGGTTCACCATGCGCTTCATGCGCCGGCGGTCGTAGTTCGTTTTGATGCTAAGCACGATCTGTGGCATACTTGACAACCTCAATCAGCTGGTTAATGTAGAATTCGGTGCGAAAGATGCCGTAAAGGCAAGCAATCATAAAAGCTGCCACCACTACGACAGCAATCTTTTCACCTTGTGTAAGCTTGTGCTTGAGGGTGACGCACATACGCCACGTACCGAACAGCACTGCCACGCTTGCGAGGAAGCCGATCACAAAGATGGCGCTCAGAACAATCATTACATAGCCCATGATATCTCCACCGGAGGGCGAACGTCGATAGGTTTGCCCTCCAAAAATTGCGCCAAGTGAGCGAAACGCAGTGGCACGGCGCCGCCACACCATACATTATTGCTCCAGACGCAACCATCCGCAAGCTGGAAACGCTGAACCGAACCGCCACAACCCAGGAACTGCGAAGGCCCTTTGTGGAATCCAGGCACAAAGCCGACGTATTCATACAGGCCGTTGTGCAGATATACCATCCGAACTTTGTTGTCCTCCACGGATGGCGCCTCACCCTTGCAGGATTTCAGCCGCTCAATCCAGAAGTTGCAGCTGAAGCACAAACCCTTCTCGCAGGGCTTGTCAGAATACTCGTTGAAGTTGGCAGGCTTCCCGCAGCACTTGCAGAGGTAGTGCTTCCCGTTCTTTTGGGCGGTTGCCACGTAGTTGCCCATGTTCGGAAGCACGTTTGCAAGACTGTGCTCGAATTCCATAGGGTAGGGTGTGTGGGCAAGTGAGCGCGTGAAGCGCACCTGATGACCAATCCAGTCACCCAAGTCCCGAAGCATCTGGTCAGGCTCGCGTTCAATGGTCGGCAGCTTGTCCAAATGCCGCGAAAGCTTCTCGACAGTCGGGAACTCCAGCGTCGACTTCGCACGAAGCGAGAATTCAGGCCCGGATCTGAGGTAGGTCGCGATGAAATACTCGTTACCTACCGCCAGATACAGTTTCTGACGACGACGCACACGGCGCAGAGCACGCGCATCACGGTTCTTAGTCACATTTATGCTCCACAGTCCAGCCCACTTGGTTGTGAACAGCCTCCATGGCCTTGCCCATGTTGGGGAAGGTCTTCTTTCTGCCGTTGCGGAAGGTAACGACGTACTCTTGTTTCGGGCGCGTATCCCACTCGAAAGTCACTTCCGGAATAGGGGAGCTGTAGTTCCGTTGCTTGCTGGGCGGGTAAGTCGCCAGCTGGACGCCACGAACATGGAAAGTTACAGCCGAGCCCGTGATGGCACTGAGAAGGTAGCGGCCTATCTTGTTGTGCTCGCTTTCCGTGAACGGGCTATTCTTGTACAGTTCGGTGAGGATGAGGATAGCTGCATCGTTGTTCATGTAGCAAATATGACGCAGATCTTCTTCAAACTCAGCTGCAATCTTATCCAAAACCTTCAGGAACGACTTACCGAAATTTTCACTGTCACGCTGGGCCATTTGGAATACAGCGTGGTGGCTCAGTTTCTTTTCGATGCCGGTGTATTGCTGACGAGTGGTCATCAACGTGCCCAGGAAAATTTCAACGCGTTCTTCTTTGAATTGGGGATTCATGATTGTGGTTACCTGTGCAGGGTTAATCTTGTCTGCGGTAATGCTGCCAGTTACCTGTGCAAAGTTAATCTTGTCGGCAGTAATGGTGCCACTTGCGATAGGTTTGGCGTCCGCCCAGTCGGGCCATGCTGGAATCTCGAGCTTAGCTATAGCTTTCCCGATGACCACAGCTTGCGCGGGTGTGGTCAAGCCACTGGCAGCGATCGGCGCACCCTTATGGTTTATCTGCCCGCAGACAGTGCATTTGAAACTGATGGTCTTGTGCAAAATGCCTACAGTGATACCATCCATGCGGGTGTAGTCGCCACCGCAATTGCAGCAACAAATCCCCTCGGTGGTTATGATATGCTCATTCACGCTTTCAGCACCTCAGTAGTTGAAATGGTCTTGTGGATTGCAGGCGGTTCTACGGGCTGCTTGTGTTGCTTGTTCCAGAGCGCTACGGTACTCATCAATAAGCTGGTCAGGATAAGCACAACGCCCACACTGGCTATGCGGTTGGCGTAGTCAACGGCAGAATCGTTCTTGCTCAGGCGCAAAAACGCCGCAACAATCACAATCAGCATGCCCGTGAGGAGTTGGGCCAGCAGGCCCGGAGTAGCTAAGGCGGATTGGAAGAAAGACATGTGAGTTCCTTGCTCGAGTAATGAATACAGTATAGCGGCATCAGTCGTGCATGACAAGTGTGACGGATGACAATGAGTCTTCATGAGTCGGGAGTTTACGCGTGTGAACCCGATTAAAAATGGGGTGCCCAGCCCTGGGTCCACAGGCGCCGCTGGGGGCGGTGGCCCGCGGGGTGCCCCCCCCCCTGCCCCGTTTTGGGGCAGGCAGGCACTAGGTTGGTGCGTGTTACCAAACCATGGGCGCGTTGGCACCAAGTTCGGGCACAGGCACAAAAATGTACGTGCTACCGTTAGGCACCTGTACTACATGCGTACCACCACAAGGCATGCCCTGTAAGTGGGCAAAGGCTGCTGTGGCTTGCTGCACCCATGCGTTAGGGCATAAGCCAAAGCTATCGCACCCCTCGGCTATATCGGGTAAAGCTAACACCACGCTGTTAACCGCTGCTGCTAGCGTAGGGTAACACCATAGGTCGCTATCGGTAGTGCATGCCGCATTGTTAATGCCTAAGCTTGCGTTAAGTGCTGCGTTAATTACTGTGTACATTTTGGCTACCTTTGTTTGTTTGCTTACTGTGTTAACAGTATAGCTAACACCCGTTAACTTTACAAGCGCTTTTTAACGTTGTTGTATGCGTGCACACTACCATGCAACCCAGCGTTGCAGGCCGGTATGGTACGCAATGCAGCGGTGCGGTGCTTGCTGCATGCAGCCGCTAAAGAAGCTGCGGTAGCGCTTGCGGTTGCGCACTACAGGGTGTCCCACTACTACCGCAAAAGCGGTTTGCCAGCTTGTTTTGGTATACATATTACATCCCCACACGCATGCAGCGGTTTTGCAACACGCGCAAGTAAATACCAGCAACGTTCTTAACGGGGTGTTGCGCGGCTGCTGCTACCACATTACCGCGCAAGCTAATAACGCTTGCTGCGCTAACTTTTGCTTGCAGGCTAACAATGCGCAAGGCTTGTTTATAGGTGAAGCAATAGCGTACCCAAATTGCACCCTGTTGTGTGCGGGTAGTTACAGTGTAACCAAGGATGCATGCAAGCAGGGTTTTACCCGCTTTAAATACGTTTTTGCAGTAGCTAACCATGATGTTGTACCTGTGTTGCGTTGTAGTGATGTAACTATAGCAAGCGGGTTTACGCGTGTAAAGCAATTTTTACGCTTATTTACCAGGCTTTGCTAAGTTGTTGTTTTTGCACGCATAGGGTAAAACAATTTACATTTTTGTAATTTAACATAATAAACGTTATAGGGTATTTTGTGCATAGCCAAAACCTATGCATGCGCAAACACCCATTACAGCGCGTTAATGCACACTTTACCAGGCTACGCAAGCGCTTTGTGCAGGGTGTGTTGCCTTTAGGCACAATGCACAACCAGGCTAAAAACGCAAGAAAAACCGTACAAAAAGGGGATTTATTTTTACAATTGTGCACGCAAAATGATAAAAAACCGCATAGCGCGGTTTTCGATGCATCGGTGGTGCTAGGGTAGCTTGCGGGTGCAAAACACGCTTAAAACGCGTTTATGAAGCAAGTAGCGCTATGTGCTAACCAGGCTACACTTGCGCAAGCAAGATACACGCAAGCATGCAAGAATTGCTTTACAGCCTGGCTGGCGCTGTGTTATTTGCGCGTGCACGCGTTACCTATGCGGTGCGGTGTTGCATGCAGGTATACACGCGTTAAAAAAAGTTGCAAAAACCGCTTGCACGTTAACACGCGTTAAGCTACTATACACACATAGCAACAACGCATTAACAGGTACACCAAATGCAATACCGGTTAACACCCTGCGCTACAGTAGCGCTAATTAACACCGCAAGCCCTAAAGGGTATTGCCACCGTAAAGCGGTACACCGCGTGCTAGTGCTGCTGCCGCGCTTTTACACGCGCAACACACCGCGCCTTAACGGTATGCGCCGAGGTATACGCGCCTACTACTGGGGCATGGTGTAACCACAGCTGCACGGCGCCGAGTTGGTGCCGCTGCACCACGCCAGGGCATTACTTCGAGGTAGTGCGTTGCCGTAGTGCGGTATAAAGCCGCTGTGTAGTACAACCAGAACGAGAAAAGGTAGAACGAGATGGACGTTGCTTACGAACTTGCACGCATTGCAATCGAAGATGCGAACGGCATGAGTATGGACATGCTTGCCGACGGTATGCTGGAGGCTGTTGCGAACTTGACCGACGCACCAACAATGGCTAACGTGGCACGCAATATGCTGCACCTCGAACTGCAAGAACAGTTGTTTGTGAACGAGCAAACCGCAAACGAGATTTGCGACCAACTTGCAGCCGAAATGCTTAAACAATGCGTCGACCGCGCTATGCAGAACGTTGCAAAAATTGCCGCAGCGTTTAACAAGTAGTTGACTTGCCGTAGTGTTGTGATGTATCATTACAGCACTACAACAAGTTAACAACGAGAGGTAAATACCATGCAAACCTTCAAACCGAACGACAAGGTGCGCCTGTGCAACCTGTTTGAAATAAGCTTGGACGAGTGGCTAGAAAGCTACCCTAGCAGCGTAGTTGAAGCTATGTACAAGGCTAACGCAGAACGAGCTGAGTGCACCGTAAGCGTTGAAGCCTGCGACAACTATTACGACGTGACCTTGCCTTGCGGTACTGTGCTGGATGCAATTTCGCATTACCACCTGCGCAAAGTGTAGAACGACAGTAGTTGACTTATACAGTGCGGTGATGTATCATTGCCGTACTTGGTAAGTTAATTACAGAAGGAGAACGACCATGCAAACGTTTAAACCGAACGACAAGGTACGCCTGCGCAAACTGCACGACATCGACCTTGACGAGTGGCTGGAAAGCTACCCGTCCAGCGTAGTGCAAGCAATGTTTAAAGCGCAAGAAGAACGGCTGGTGTGTACGGTCGACCTCGAAGCTTGCCACGGTTACTACGATGTAACGCTGCCATGCGGTGCGGTGCTCGACGCAATCTCGCACTACCACCTTGCCAAAGTATAACGAGAAGTTTTGTTGCAGCGTGTACAGCACGCTGCCGCAAACCTTAACGTGAGGGAGAACGCTATGTTCCAGACTATTACCTGCAAAGGCGGGCATATTAACTTGTCCTACCTGAACGGCGAAACCATTACAGCATGGTCGCACGGTGTATGCTTGGGCGACCACTACAAAACGGTCGCTGGGGCCAAAACAGCAATTCGACGCGCTCACAACAAGTGGCTCGCACAGTTCGAGCGGGAAGCGCAAGACTTCAAACACAAAGCGTTCGGCTAAAACGATAGGCCTTGCCGTAGTGCGTGCCGCGCACTACAACAAGTCTTAACGTGAAGGAGAACACCATGGCTTTGTATAACGTGGAGATGCAAGATACGTACACGGGCGGCCAGTGCGAAACGCAGCTAGAACTCGACCCTGCAAATCTGGGCGAAAGCTTGCGCGAGTGGTTGCAGAACGAGCACGACATGGTCGACTCGGGCTTCGACGCTGAGTTTGCGGTTGACCAAGTCGGCGAACGCGACGGGCACGCTTTGGTTGTTATTGTCGACAAGCTTGCTGTCGATGAAGGCTGCTTTACAATTCTTTGCACAAAGGTGAACTAGAATGACCGGACAACACCCGAACCCCGTACTGGTAGCAATGCTACTTGCAGCACGCGACGCAATGCGCCCACACTTTCACCGGACTTGGGACGTTGCTACCTGCAACGAAGCGGTGGCGCACGAGGTTTGCCGTGTGCTAGAGAACCATGATGCGCTCGTGGGCGAAAACCTTGCCGACGAATTGTGCACCATACTGAATAACTTGTAGTTGACACAAGCGCAACGAGATGTGATGCTTTGTCCTAGCTGGTGTGTGCCAGCTACAGCAAACCATTACTAGAAGGAGCAGCAGCATGCAACTTATCCGCACAATGCAAGGCTATAGTGCTTTGCTAACCAACGCACAAGAACGACCGTCCCAAGAATGGCTTGCACTGCAAGCAACGCGCCCGCGGGCGAAGGGTCGCTGGTTCAAAGCATACCCGCTGAACGGTGGCGCCATGCTGGTACAAGAAGGCACCTATACCATCGAACGCGATGCTACGCAAGCCGACATCGACCAAGCTACCACTCGCAGCTTCAACCCTGCCGCTAACGAGATTAAAGCGCTGTGGCAAGCACAGGGAGAACGTGCATGACCACACCCTATAAGGACGACCAGCCCGACGTTACACGCCAGTACATCGCGCAGATACTTGCGAACGGCTGCGCTGTGAGCGTATACCGCGCATATGGGCGTTCGCTCGAGCTAGTGTTAGAACGCTCGTATGACCTGCAAACCATACTGAACGCCATGTACACGGTGCACCATGAAAGCGTCGTGCTGCAAACGTGGCGCATAGGCCCGAACGGCAACTGGTTTGCCAACCCTACAACGCAACAAGAGGAAGAATACAATGCCGGACGTCGCTACCATCCGCTATCGTGAAGCGGAACTAGAACAAGCATGCCCGTTCCCAGTTTTGGAGCAGGAAAACGGCACGTTGTCAATTCAACTACGCAGTGCTCACGGGCGCACCAAATTCATCGGCATCACGCCCGAAGAGTGGGCTAAAATTGAGGATGTGTTGCTTGGCGTGAAGCGTTGACGCATGACCAATTGTTTATTTTTTAAGCAATTTATGCCAAGCAACTGTTTTGCGTTTTAAGGGGGTTTTTACGCGTTTTTACCCTTGCAAGCTACCCATGCACCAAAACGCGCTAAAACGCGCTGGGCGGTGTGTTGCCGTGCCAGGGCAGGGGTGTTTTGCAGCGGGGTCGGGGTGCGGTTTTTGGTGGTTGCGGTCAGCGGTTACCACTTGTTCTAAAGATGCACATGCATCACCCTAGAACGACAGGGTAGAACGACAATGCGTCTAAATTAGCAATTGGAATTAAAAATCGTGATAAATGCAATAATGACGCGAAGGGGGTTTCAGCAGCTTCTGCTCACTGGAAAAAAATGTAACGCCCCTTCCCCCAAGGAGCTCCGCGTAATACACCCCCCTTATCACCCATCCATTTACTCCAACTCCCTCCATGCATCCATTCTATCCATCCCATCCAAAATCCTCACTCCCCGCCTAGGCCCACGCACACACGCCCCCACGCATTATGCGCGCCCACACATACGCGAGTAGCACATCGCAGCACATTCCGCAAGTACCAAAACACATCTTTTTTAATGACGTAAAAGGTTCCTTAAAATTCCCAGCAATAGCAACACAACGCAATAACACAACACACCATAGCAAAACCAAAAAACAAGCCCCACATAAAAAGCCCCAACAAACACCCACACCAACAAACACGCCAACCCAAAGCCAACGCACAAAAACCTTGCACACACAGGCTCCTGCCAATATAATACCCATACCTTTTACACTGTGCGGAGCATGCTATGAACAACCAAAATCCCGATTATCCGGTGCTGGGCGGCACTGTTTTCCCTGTTCTAACAGGTGTGGACACTGGGCTGCCTTCCCTCGACGTTCCTGTAATCGCCCCGACGCATACTGGGCAGTTTCCACCCAAGTTCTTCATGGTGAACGGGGAGCCTGTGCGCAAGGTGTTCTCGCAAAAACTCGCTTCCGAAGACCCTGCCATGATGGTCGGGCAGTTCTCGGAGCTGTTCGGGCGCACGCTTAAAACGGTCGAGGAGGCCGCTTACCACATCCAGGCATATCACGAGGCCGGTGGCGCCATTGTTACCGTAAACGCGGAGGAGCTCGACCGCGAGCTCAAGCAGCTGCGCATCCGCTTTGGCGACGTTACCTTGGAAGAAGGGCGTGCCCTGGCTAACCGGTTCCAAGAGTTGTCCGACGAGCGCGAGGATGCTAAGGCTTGCTGGCGTGCTGCTATTGCTGCCCGCGACCAGCGTGCCGCGGAGGTTTCCAAGGCTGCTGAAGCTGGGCGGGATTGGATACGCGACATGAAGCAATATATCAAGGCTTACGAGATCCAGCTGGATGCGTGGGAGTCTGCTGAAAAAGCTGCCGCCGAAAAAGCAGTGGCGGATGCACGCTTGCGCAAGGACGTTGCGGAAATGGCCTGGCGGCAACGACGCTTCAACAAAACAGTTGACTAATGGTCTGCTAGATGCAATAATGCATCATTACTTGGAGGTCATATGGAACAGTTTGAACATAGCAAAAAGTCTATTCATGAAGTGCAGGTTGGTGACACGGTCTACCATGCTGGGGCCTGGCGTACTGTATGCGCCAAAGACATTGTCCGTGGCGGTATGCTGGGCACTACCCTGTTCGGCGATTCCTACCGCTCCGGGCGTGTACCGGTAATCGTTGCCAACCTGCGCAAGTGACAAAATATCACTTGACCTATTTGCCCGAGCTGCTATAATACAAACATCAACAAGAGGTAAACGCCATGCACAGCAAATACATCCATATCACTGAAGTTCGCGTTGGCGACCGTGTGCGCCATAACGGTGTGGTGCGCGAGGTCAAAGCCCGCGACTTCACCTATGACCACGGCCTGCGCCTGTTTTGGGATACGTACCAGAACGGCAACGTGCTGGTAGAGGTTGTCACGTACACCACGGACAAGCACATCTTCGTTGACTTCGCTTCTATCCTGGCTGGTAACGAACGCGAGATCAAGCAGGGTATTGAACTGCACGCCCTGGGCGCTGCGCACCCTGTATTCTGCTCGCTGTTGTCGCAGGCTGCCTCGCTTGCCATGCTCAACGGTGCTTTGCAACTCTCTGCCGTGGTATGGTGCTGACATGGCTTCTTATTTCTACAAACAAGAGTCGCACGTAAAGCACATCCCTATCCACTGTGTCAAGCCTAATGATATGGTGTGGTGGGGCAATCGCTGGGTAGGTGTGTTTAAAGGCGACATGTGGCCTACGCCCGAAGGTTGGTTCCTGCTTGGTAGCGATTACGATGGCGGTGAGCGCTTCGTAGAGGTGCTGCGGTTTCAGCACGATAACGCGTTCTACCAGCGCACTATGGCCATGCTGCACAGCGACAAGCGCCTGGAACCGCTTATGCCCAGCGATACGCCCGAGCGCCCTATGGTGTGGCGCAGCTGGCGCAAGCATCAATTCCCTGTGTACACCGAAAGCCAACTTGCTTCCCTGAACCTGATTAGCGGTGAAATGCTGCTGTCGTCGATCGTATGGTGCTGAAATGGACAAAATCATTGACAAAGTGCGCAAAATGATGGCCCTGGCTAACGACGCGGGTGCCAGTGAGGGTGAGCGGGACAACGCCCTGCGCATGGCTTACAAGCTGCTGGCCAAGTATAACTTGGAGCTGGCAGATGTGGAAGAAACTTCGCAGGAAGAAGCCCGTGGCCTGCAATCTGTTGTGATTAGTTCGGACACTTGGGGCCGCAGTGTTAGCAACGCTGTCGCTTCGCTGTTCTTCTGCGAATACTACTTTGAACGCATGAGTGCTGGGCGCAGCATACGCCACAACTTTATCGGTAAGACGTCCAACGCCATTACCGCTGCGCACATGGCAGACTATTTGCTGGATTCGATTAAGAAACAAGCTCGCAAGCTTTACAAGTCGACCACCAACCCGCAAGGCCGTTCCTTCTGCGTAGGCGCTGCGCTTGCTATTACTCAACGGGTAGCAAAGCTGGTGCAAGAAGATGCAGACGTGGGTGTGGGCACTGCGGTCGTCCTGGCTAGCTACCGCAAGCTTGAAGCGGAAGCTAACGAACAGTGGCTGGCTGTGCACGTCGGCGAGCTTAAAGATGTTTCAACTAAGCTGAACACTAGCGATGCGAGTGCTTACTTCAAAGGGCACGCATACGGCAACACGGTGTCGCTGGCGAACCAAATTACCACAGCTCCGGGCAGCTCGCAGAAACTTCTAAATTAAACTTGACGTGTTGGCGCTGTTCGTCCATAATACATACATCAACAACGCCAACACGGTACAACATCATGGAAATCAACTACTACGAAATCGTCGTTAAACTGGTAGACGGTCAGCTGGTCGGTCGCTTGCGTTTCGGCACTACCACCGGAGTCCATGAATCCAACCTCTACACCATTCCCGAGCTGAGCCAGCTCATCCTGGACTGGCGCCACAATCAGCTGCAAGGTTCCTTCGCTGCTGGCTACACCCTGGCCAAAGACCACGCCTACCACCTCGTTCAGGAGTGATCCAAATGAGCTACTTTGTTCACTTATTCGAGCGCAACGAAGACGCCAAGTTTCCCGTAGTTTTCGAGCGTTCCGTGGAGTCCATGGCCGTTAAGGATGCTTGCATCTGGATCCAGGCTGAGCTCAAAAACGAAGGTTACGACCTTGTCCCGCTGCTCTGGATGGAAACTGTGGAGCAGCTGGAAAAATGGCTCGTGGAAAATGATTGCTTCCTCACGGCTAAATTGGTCTGCCCAACCACTGAAAAATATTTTCTGGAAGCAGTTGCCATCCAGACGTTTTTGGGCTGGTGGGATAGCCAGTGGTTCCTCATCTTTGATGATAAGAAAGAGTTTGATTCCGTGGTGTGGTGCTAATCATGAAAACCTTCCTGTCAATTGTTTCTGTGTTTCCCCGCGAAAGCCAGGGCGAACCTGTGGTGTTTCCGGCAACAGGCAAGACTGCGGAACACGCCTGGCGGAATGCGTCTGCAAAGCTGGTGGCCTGGCTGCGTGAGTCGTGGGCTGGCGAAGATGACAACGAAACCGGCCTTTGCGCCCTTTACGACAACATGACACCCACTGAGCTCGAATCGTGGTTCATGATTTGGCAAGCCTACTACACGACCAGCGTTTACAGCGAAGAGATTGAGCTGGACTGCTAAATATCCAAAAGATGCTTGACACAACGTCGGGCATCTAGGATACTACATACATCAACAACGCCAAACAAAGGTCTACCAAATGTCCATCCTTATCTCTGTATCCGCCCAGCAAATGCAACTCATCGCCCAAGCCCTTGCAGCTTACAATCCCGCTGACAACAAGGTGCCGTTCGTGCCTGCTTATCCAGGCAACACCGTTGAAGAGGAGTTGGACATGCTGCAAAAGTGCTTCGCTGAAGACTTGAGCGGTAGTGCGCCTGGCACTGTGCACGGGTTCTGCCTGTAGAAAATACACCGCAGCGCTTGCCTCTTAGTGATGCGAGTGCTACAATGTATTCATCTACTCAACTAACAAAGGTACACAACATGCACAACGCTGCCCAACAAAACAACGCCCCTGCCGTTACCCTACTACCCGCTGCGGATTTTGCGCTTGAGCGCGCCCCAGCTGCCAGCTTCATAGGCGACATCCGCGAAGGTTGGTTTCGTGAGCGCAATGCCCTCTGGAACCTGATGCGCTGGATGCAATACCAAGGCTTTTCGCTCGGTCGCGTTTTCGATGGTGAGCAATGGGAATCCGTGGACTCGCTGGAACAAGCGTTGACAGTGTGCAGCAGCGTTGACGAGTCTGTGCTTCAATACAGCTGCCCGAGCAAAAGCAATCTCACTCTTTACACCATGTTCGGCGAAGGGCGAGAAGGTGTGGTAACTGACCACAGCTGTCGCGATCTGCAATTCGTTGCTGCGGTCAACTCGTTCATGTACGTTGTGCAGGACAATGAACCGATGCTGGGCGTGATGGAAACTAGCGAGGATGGTTCGCTTGCTGTACAATATTCCCTTCTCGCTCAAGCTTACGACATGGAGCTGGTAAAATGACAATGCGAATCGTTAGACCTCAGCGGATTGAAAACATGAATCCGGAATGGGATTACTGGGGCCTTGCAGTAATCTACGAGGACAACTTCGTTCCGGATAGTGTTGTGTGCGATGCGCTGCAAAAGCATCCTAGCCCTGTGCTGAAAAACCGCAAAAACATGGTGGAGTGGAAAGTGGTAGCGGAGCTCGTTGAACACGATATTGCCCGCGTGGATGCGGAAATTTTCAAGCAGTGCGGGCACCGCGCCGAAGTGCGACCGGTTCTCATTTACTAAGAGGTAGTTATGGTTCTTAATACTGGTGACAAAGTACCTTGCCCGGATTGCGGTTATGTGCATGACGAGTGTGTTGACGATTTCGTAATTCCTGGGCATATTGGTGAGCGTTCGCGTGCTGCGTCGCAATGCGACGAGTGCGACGCAAGCTTCAGCGTCGTGCGTGTTTCGGAAACGCATTACGTCCTTACTTCTGGGAATTAACACATGGATTTGCCAATACGTCGTAGACCACCTGTAAAGCCCCGGCTTCGCTTGGGTACGGACAAAGCCGTACTCCACTGCAAGGGCAAGCGAGTCCCGCTCCTGGCTATTAAGCTTGGCGCTCTCATAGCGCGTGACAATGGCTACGTCCTTACACGCCCGGATCTGGAACAAAGCTTTCTCGCGTTAGCCAAGGACGGGGAATGGAGTGTGTCCTTGGGGCAAAAGAATTAATCAAAAGGGCAGGCAAATCGCTTGCCCTTTTTGCTGCGTGATGTATAATCCACTTATCAACAACGCAAACAAAAAGGGTAACGCACCATGCACCAGTTCACCGCAATCATCACCGACAAACACACCGGCGAAGTTGTCCTGTCATCCCGTCCGGTAAAAGCCGAAAGCCCCATTGCAGCAGCCCGCAAGGTAGCAGAAGCCTACTGCGGCAATGACGGTCGTGTAGAGCTGTGGAGCAGCCTTGCTGCTGACCAGATTAAATATTCCGTAGAAGCAGACGACGATTTGCTGCTGACCATCACTGTGCCAGCGGGCTTTTCTTACTACGGTAATTAATCAACGGGCTGCGCAAGCAGCCTGCCTGGAGCTCACATGGATACCAACATTCTAGCTAACATCCAGCGCGTCAACGAGTTGCGCAAGCGGGTCAAAAGCCATTGCATGTGCCTGCATTACGAGGAGGACGAAAACCACGTCCTTGTCTATTACCCTGAAGGCTTTCGCATCGGTGGTGTCCGTGTTTCCAAGGGTATGGGCCTTGCCAAGGCGCTGGAAAAGGCCCTGGAATACATGGAAAAAGAATGGACAGAAAGCTTGCCTGGATATAAGATTCCTGTATAATTAACTTATCACCACGACAACAAAGGTACACCAAATGCTTCGCCGTTATTACTACAAGCTCATTGCAACGCTCCTTTTCTGGAGGGCTAGCGTAGTCCATGAACGCATGGTCTACGTGTACGCAGAGCTTACCGCCATCCAACGCGCCAACGAAATGGTTGGCCGTTATGTCCGCTTTGACCGTGAAGCGAAGCTCGAGGCTGAATACGCCTTGCTGACCACACGTTACAACAATTTGATGGCCCTGTACGCAGCTTACAGCCCCAACACAGCCGCCAACATCCAATGGAAAAGGAAATAAGCATGAGCACTTACAATCTTCAGAACCTTGTATGGGAAAAGACGCACCGCGATTACCGTGGCATGGTTGACGGTGAGCGTGCTATCTTGGTGAACATGGGTGCACAAGGTACTTGCCTTGCCGTGTTGCATACACTCACCGCGTTGGAGTTGCTCAACCAGCTGCCTACTCCTGTCTATCCCACGGACGATTCCCCTGAAGCAGCCTTTGCAGAGCTTTACAAGCGCACGGAGGATGGCATCAATGAGCGCTATGGCCCTTCCGATGCTGGTTTGCATGAGCGCATGTGTGGCGTCTATCGGACAATTGTAGAGCACCACATCCGCAAGCTGAGTGGCGGCGAAATAGCAATTCTTCGCAACTCCATCAAGTCACATGTTTATGCTGAGCGCGGCCTTGCCAATAAGCCTTTCACTATCACTTTCCATAAGGTCGAAGATGCTAACTCTTGAAATCCGCTTCTGGAAAAATGGGCTCATGGGCTCGCATGTGTACGTCGTGCGGGTATTGGAAGGTAGCACGCTTTACGCGGTAATGCCACGCGGGCACGGTAGCCTGGAGCGCGGCCTGCGTAATACCCTGCAATGGCTCGTAGAGTGTGGTAAATTGCCCGCTGGCGTGCTGGTGCACGAAGACCCGTTCCATGCCTGCGTCGAGCACGGCATCCCCGTTAAACGCGTGCGCGTGCGCAAAAAGTATGATGTGGACTACTGCCATGAAGCTGCTGCGTGTTGAGTTGACCCGCTTTGCTATCCCAATGAACCTGACGCAGGAAGCTGCCCAAGGGCTGTTCAAAGAAGCTTCGCGTGGGATTGCGGCAAATAGCACATGGCGCAAGGGGCCTTTGTTGTTCACGGTCGTTGACACAAGTGATGCATCCGACGATAATATCCCTGTGTTCATGTACTTCAAGGGGAATGTAATTGCAAGAGGCCTCTACCAAGCTCGACGAGCTGTTACAGCTGCAAGCTGATTTGGAAACACTGCAACAGGCACACGAGCTCGCAATTAAGAAAGGTTGGCAGGATTTGGAGGTAGTTAGCCGCGAAGCATGCTCCAGGCTGCTAATCAAGATACGAGCGCTGCAAGCGCAGTAGTCAAGCCCCGAAAGGGGCTTTTTGTTTGATCGTTCAAGAGGTTTCTTTTATTGGTTTATGCGCAACAATAAAAACTTACTCGCGTAAAAAGTTGTTTCTGCGCTTTACTTCGGAGGTGTCCTGGCGTATTATTAACTCATGGACGCAGCACAACGCAGCGCCAACTCAAACAAAGGTACACGACCATGGAATTCAAAGCTTACTCCGCCAAATCCAAAGCAGTTCGCGCCCTCACCTCCAAAGGCTTCGCTGCCGCGGAAATCGAAAATCTGGTCTGTTGCGAGGAAGGCAAATGGGGTTTCAAAGTAGATGCCCAAGGTAATCCGGTAAACAAAGACGAAAGCGAAGAGAAAAGCGGTGATCTGTTTACTGCTGAAGTAACCACAGTGCAGGAAACCTCTGCGGAAGTGGTGGAGCAAGCCCCCAAGATCAACCGCGCCCTGGCTGGTCTGGTGGTAGCTCCGGTCGCTCCTGTCGTAGCAAACAAGAAAAAGGTTTCTGCTGACAAACCGGAAAAAGAACAGCGCCCCACGCAGAACGGTCTGACCCAGCCCGCACTCGGTACGGACTGCCGCAAGATCTGGGACGCCCTGGACGTGTACCAAGCCAAGAACGGTAAGCCCGCAACTGCCAAGGTTAGCCGCGAGATGGCAGTTGACCTCGACGTGAACGAATTCACCATGCGTACCCAATACAGCCGCTGGCGCAAGTTCCACAACATTACCGGACGTGTGACTGAATAATTTTTCATGCGTGTTGCAATATTTAAAGGGGCAGGCTAGTATAGCTGTCCCTTTACAAGGAACCCCAATTATGACGACCCAAAACAATACTTCCGTGGCCGCTGACGTAAGTCCCAACCAAGCCGAATTCGACGCAAAGTACATCACCGCTAACGAGATCTGTCAGCGTGTTGGTATCTCTCGCCCTGCCCTGCAAAACGGCAAGCGCAAGCTGCCCCCGCCCATCATCATTCCGGGCAGCCAAAACCAGCTCTGGATTCGTGCGGAAGTTGAAGAAATCATCAACGCATGGGCAATCATGAACAAAGCTCGTCCGGGCAATAAAAGCGGGGCTGCTGCATGACTTACACGGTAAGCGAACAGCTCGACCGCTTACCGGAAGAAATGCGATGGACTCCTCAGTGGTGCGTCGTTAACGAAGCCAAAGAACCCCACTTGCTGAGCCGTCGCGGCCCCTACCGCGTCAGCGTTGCAGAATCCTCCACGAAATGGATGGATTTTGAAAGTGCCGTAGAGTGGATTGAAGAGAACCCGACATGGAATGTCGGTTTTGTGCTTTCCGATACAGACCCGTTTACCTGTATCGACCTAGACGTCAAGGACGCGGATAGCGTTGACGCCAAGGGTAATCCTCTACCAGAAGACAAATGGACAACGCCCGAGGAACTAGAACTATACCAACGAATCATTCAGTCTTTTAATTCGTACACTGAGCGCTCAAGGTCTGGTAAAGGCTATCACATTTGGGTGCACGGTAACATCGGGGCAGGTCGCCGGCGAAGGGGCGTGGAAATATATTCGCGCAGCCGGCTTATGATTTGCACTGGTAACGTATACCTCAACGCCCCTGTGCGGGATGGGCAGCAGCTGCTTTCCAACATGGTAGGGCAGATGAGCGAGGTAGGCGACGACAGGGACATTGAGCTGGTAGAATTGCCGGAAACGATGAGCGACGAGCAGCTCTACAACATGGCTTCTACTGCGCAGAACGCTGAAAAGTTCCTTGCACTGTGGTCAGCTACTTCCGACACGTACCAGCACTTGGGCTACCCTTCGCAGTCGGAAGCTGACCTTGCTTTGATGTCCATTTTCACGTTCTACTCCAAGAGTAACGAGCAATGCAGGCGCATGTTCCGTTACAGTGGCTTGGGTAAACGTGATAAGGCTGTTAAAGATAACCGCTACCTCAATGAAACGCTGAAGATCATTCGCCGCAGGCAGGCTCGCGACGAACAAGCTTTGGAGCACGGTAGCGCGTTGGCGGAACAGCTGGTCAAGTCCTACAAGGTTGACCACACTCCCGCAGCGCAGCCGCAGGGCCAGCCCGTTGAGCATGTGCAGCAAGAGGAAGCACCGCAGGCCCAGCCTGAGCCGACTCAAGTTGTGATCCATGCAACTGCGAACGACAAGGATAGCGAAGACCACGAGAGCGAGGGTGCCAACCAGATTAGCGCAGCTCTTTCGGATCAAGGGTACGAGAAGAACGACAATCCTGAAATTGCCTGGCCTCCTGGGCTGGCAGGCAGCATTGCGTCTTTTATTTACCAAAGCTCCCCGCGTCCGGTCAAAGAGATTGCAATTGTATCCGCGATGGGTTTGCTGGCTGGCATCTGCGGCAAAGCTTATCACATCTCGCTTTCGGGTCTTAACGCCTACATTATTCTTGTAGCGCGTTCCGCTATCGGTAAAGAAGCCATGCATAGCGGTATAAGCTTGATCATGAACGCTTTGCGCGAAGGGTATCCGGGCATCCAAAACTTTGTGGATTACACGGATTATGCTTCCGGCCCTGCGTTGATGAAAGCTTGTGCTGTAAACCAAAGTTTCGTGAACGTGTGCGGTGAATTTGGCCGCAAGCTGAAGAGAATGGCGAACGAGCTGGATGCACCAATGCAATCGCTCCGCACGTCAATGACCAACCTGTATCAAAAATCGGGCCCTGCAAGTATCGTGGGCGGGCTTGGCTATTCCAACAAAGAAGGGAATATCGGGTCAATCAACGGTGTAGCTTACAGCATGATTGGTGAGTCTACCCCGAACACGTTTTACGATTCGTTGACACCTGCAATGATGGAGGACGGCTTCCTGTCCCGTTTCACCATTGTTGAATACCTTGGCGAACGACCGAAAGCGAACCCGAACCCTATACGCATCATGCCGACTGCCTTGCGCTCTCGTATTGGTGACATCGTTGTGCAAGCATCCAGTATGCTAAACAACAGCGCAAACCAAGAAGTAATGATGGATGAATACTCCAAAGAGTTGTTCTATCGCTTTGATGCAATTTGCGACGAGCAGATTAACAGCACTTTGGACGAAAGCTTCCGCCAGATGTGGAACCGTGCCCATCTTAAAGCGCTGCGCATTGCTGCGCTCCTGGCTGTTGCAGATAACCACATTCATCCGGTTGTGCGTCGTGAGCATGCCATTTGGGCCGTGGATCTGGTTCGCCGCGACATCACTACCATGCATTACCGCATGAGTAGCGGTGACATCGGTAACTCCGATGCAGCTCGCGAGAAAAAGATCCTGTCTATTATGCGGTCTTACCTCAAGCATGGCCCGGGCGATCGCAACCCTGTGCATCTTGCTATGTGGAACAAGGGTGTTATTCCCCGCAACTTTGTGCAGAAATCGATCGGTCGCGTTACTTGTTTCAACTCGAACGTGAGAATGGGTGTTGTTCAAAGCATGAACCTTACTCTCGCTTCGCTGATTGAGAACGGCAACATTGCTGAGGTTAGCATCCCAGCTGCCATCAAAGAGTTCAACTATCACGGTAAAGCGTACCGGATTGTCCGTCTACCTGAGCGGGACAAAGGAAGTTTCTAGGTTTTTGCTAGTAGCGGAGCTTTAAGTTATACTTAGGCTCCGCTTAATTTTTAACAACGGAGATACCATGTCCGACCAAGAAAAGCTTCTGTCTTACATCCAAAACTTCTACGAGTGGGCTCGCCTGCGTAACCTGCACACCGCCGATCCGGCCAAGCAGATCCTGAAAATGGTAGAAGAAGCTGAAGAAGCTTCGTCTGCGATGCAGGAATGGGAGAGCGCAAATTCCGAAGAAGAATCGGCCTTTACCAAGATGTTCATGGACGGCATCGGTGACATTGTTGTTGTCCTGAGTGTGATGGGCAGCCAGCTGAACGTGCATCCCACCGCAATCGCCAATCATCCGGGCTGGGTGGATATGCATAACACCAATCTGCCGTTCAAAAACTATCACCCCTCCGCAGCGCTGCTGGGCATCTGTGGTAAACTGGCCGGCCACATTGCCCGCGGTCGCAAGGAAGAAGCCCAGCAGTGGATTGTCAAGGGTATGCTTATTGCTGCTCGTGAAGCCCTGGACTTCGAAGTTGACTTCTTCACTTGCCTGGAAATGGCATGGAACGAGATCAAAGACCGCGACGGCTACACCTTCAACGGTGTGTTTGTCAAGTGGGCTGACCTCACGGACGAACAAAAGGCTTACGTTGCTTATGTCCGTTCCGAACGTGCGCAAGACGTTCCGCTGATGACTTTCGACCAGTATTCGTACATGCACGGCGGCCACGCACAAAAGCAGCCCTGCGCATCCGCCATTAAGGAGGCCCAGGAAAATGTCGACTGAACTGCCACCACTGCAAAAGGCTACGGAAAACGACCTGCGACGCTGGTATGAAGTAAAAGCGGAACTTGACAAGTTGAAGTTCCGCGAGTCGCAGCTGCGTCGTTTCGTAGCCGACGGTTTCTTCGCCAACCCTGTCGAGGGCACCAATACCTTCACCCTGTCCGACGGTTACCAGCTCAAGCTGGTGCACTCCATCAACCGCAAAGTGGATGACGCTGTGTTGGTTACGCAGCGTGAAAACCTCATTGCGCTGGGTATCCCTGTCGACAAGTTGATTAAATGGTCGCCCGAGCTATCCAAATCGGAATACAACAAGTTGACTGCTGATCAAAAGGCGGCGTTTGATGTTGTTCTGGTTGCGAGTCCGGGCAGCCCGCAGATGTCCATTGTGGCCCCCAAGGCTAAAAAGGGGCCGCCTCCTGGCCAAAAACTGGAAGGCGATCAATAATGAATGCCACCCTTGTCGTGGACGCCTCTTACTGTCAAACTACGAAGGTCGGTGCATACGCTTTTTGGTTTGCTAGCTCAGAACAGAAGTTTCCAGGCAAGGGTGTATTCAAAAACCCCCTTCCGGATAATGTTTGTGCCGAAATGCAAGGTATAGTGAACGCTCTCTATATCGCCTTCCGCTGTACAGGTATGAGGAAAGGCGATAAACTTGTAATCCTAACAGATTGCGAGCCGGCAATACAAGCGTTCACTGGCTTGCGTAAACTGTTCAAAGAACCTGAAGTTAAGGCTAAGCGGGTGTTTGACGAAATGGCCGAGCATAGCGGTGTGGACATTGAGTTCAGGCATGTGAAAGCTCACACTACCCGCACAGAGGCCCGATTCTTAGCAAACGCAGCATGCGACAGGATTGCAAGGCAAGAAATGAAGTATGCTCGTCACAGACATCTCTGTAATTCGTTGAGGACGATTATTGATGAAGCCGCATCTCGCGTGTGACTACGACGTAAAGAAGTTGCGATTCCCTATCGCAATGCTGCCCAAGATTGACGGTGTCCGCGGGCTTAACGTTTACGGGCAGTTCTTTGCCCGCTCCATGAAGCGCCATGCCAACAAGTACACTGCGCACTATTACAGCCGGGATGCATATTCTGGTCTTGATGGTGAGCTTGCAGCTGAGCACGAGTGCCACCCTGACCTGTGTCGCATCACCACCAGCGCCACCAGTACCGTAGGCGGCACCCCGTTTACTTTGTGGCATGTGTTTGACCACACTTTCGGGGACGGTGATGATCGTCCGTTCACTGAACGCCATGCACATGCTGAAGGCTTGGTGAAGGCCCTGCGGGCGGAAGACCAGAACTGTCGCCTGCGCATTGTGCCGTATGTCATTGTGAATAACTTGCAAGAGTTGCAAGCGCAGCATGACGAGTGGGTTTCTATGGGCTACGAAGGTTCCATCCTCCGCGACCCGAACGGCAAATACAAGCAGGGGCGCGCCACTGTGCGTGAAGGTGCGTACCTGCGTATTAAGGACTTCATTGATGCGGAAGCAGTGATTGTTGGTATTGTTGAAGGTGAAGAAAACCAGAACGAGGCACAGATCAACGAGCTTGGTAAAACCTTCCGCACGTCGCACAAGGAGAACAAAGTGCCTAACGGCATGGTCGGTTCTTTCCTAGGCGAGATGCTGGCCGACGTGCTTGACCCTGTGAGCGGTAAGGTTCTGTTGACCAAAGGTCAGCAAGTTACAATCTCGCCGGGATCGCTTACCCATGATGAGCGTAAGGCCATGTTCCAAGATCAGAGCCTTGCACTTGGTAAAATCAGCAAGTTCAAGTTTTTCCCCAAGGGCATCAAAGACAAACCGCGATTCCCTATTCATCAATCTTTCCGCGCTCCGGAGGATATGTAATGAAAAGTCACAGTGATTTGCCCGAAGCACCCGCCACGCTTACGAATCATGAGTTGGTAGTGTGGGCACGCCGGCAGTTCCCACAGGCACGAGGCACTATTGCCCTGCTCATCCACCGTTTGGCAGGTGGCACCAGCAGTGCCGATTACGGTTCGGGGAGCAATCACCCGATCTATCCCGTGGACGAGGTTGCATCCAACGCGTGCCCGCACTGCGGCTCTGTGTTACACTGCCAGTCCGAACAGTAACGGTGCAACTTATGACCCAAAGCATCCTATCCACCATTTCTCACTCGACGGTGCCCGCTGGTTTGCGCATGGTTATCGCTGGGTCTGAAAAAGTAGGCAAGACCACGTTCGCTAGCAGCGCCCCTTATCCGCTTCTGATTCCGCTGGAAGTGGGTTATAGCGGCGTGAGTGTTGACAAAACTGCCATGATTGACTCCTATGATGCAGTGGAGCAGCTCATGGCAGAATGTGAGCACTACTTGTCTCTGAAGCAATTCCCTTTCAAGACGCTCATCTTTGACAGCGGCACTGCGCTGGAACGTCTGATTCATGAGCGTGTGCTTATGACAGATCCGACCTATGGCAAGGGTAATAAAAAAGCTCTTACCATGGAATCGGCGCTGGGCGGTTACGGTAAGGCGTATCAATACGCTAACGAACTGTTTGACGGTTTCCTGAAAAAGTGCGATCGTCTGTCCACGGTGTACGGCATTAACATCGTTATCACCTGCCATGTATTTGCTGCCACTATGATTGACCCGAACAGCGGCGAATACAACTCTTGGGATCTGCTCCTGCATTCCCCCAAGAACCAGAAAACCTACGGCAAACGCGAAATGATTACCCAATGGGCTGACGTTGTGGGCTTCTTGTATGAGCCCATGTTCGTGAGCAAAGACGGTAACATGGCGCGTGGCGTAAGTGCCAACAAAGGCCGTGTGATGGGTGTAAGCCGTACTCCGAGTTACGTCGCCGGTAATCGCTTTGGCGTAAACGGCGAGATTTCCATCCCGAAAGAACAGGGCTGGAACTACCTAGCTGATGCGATTTACAAGTCGTGCGGCGCCAACTTCTTCAACCAAAACGCTGTTTAATCAAGGAACCCAAACATGGCCGATCTCGGTTTTGCGTTTAACGCGCAAGAATACTCTCCCCAAGAATCCGTCGACGCACTGCCTGCCGGCTGGTACAAGGGCATGCTCGTGGAATCTGAAGTCAAGCCGACTTCTGCGGGCACGGGCAATTACCTGAAGTGTGTCTTCCAGATCATCGACGGCAAATATGCCAACCGCAAAGTTTTCGTCAACATCAACCTGAACAACCCGAACCCGGACACTGTCCGCATCGGTCGCCAGCAACTGTCTGGCCTGGGCCACGCCACTGGCATTATGAATACCAGCGACAGCTCGCACTGGCACAATATCCCGCTGAACATCAAGCTGAAGCGTCGCGAAGCTGACGGTCAGTACGAAGCCTCCAACGAACTGGCCGCCTTTAAGCACATCAGCGAAGAAGTCAAGTACGCCGATGCAGCTGCCATGCCGCCGATGAACTCTGCGCCGCGTCCTCCGCAAACACCGCCGGCCCCGAACTACGGTTCCCAGCCCCAGCAGCCGGCTCCGCAGTTTGCCCCGCAACAAGCCCCGCAG
>JACCDQ010333874.1_pt1 | contig 53303 bp, 54 predicted proteins | sample 7446031 | NCBI WGS metagenome assembly JACCDQ01 (sample SAMN15323442, study PRJNA562643) | freshwater metagenome | isolation source: river surface water | place: USA:Blue River Watershed | collected 2017-08-17
TGGACATGCTCCAGTTGCAATACGGTTCATCATCGTGATATCAACTCAGCGAAGAACATTCTCGCGTGCGGACGTGCACGTCTAGCAGTAGGAATCCCCGCCGTTTAGGGCGGGGAGGACGTCAATAGTTAAGTTTTAATTATTAATTTTTTACTTATATTTACTAAAAGGGGAAGAACCACTCTCCCCCTTTTTAATAAGCAAGTTATGATTCACTATAAACACAAATAGGCTTATCTAAATAAGAAAATTTTTTTGCTTCAAATGAACCTACAAACTGTTCTCTAGCAGTATGAGTTAAATTCTTAATTTCCAATTGCCAACGTTTAAACAAACAATATTCCATTTCTGTCCCAACTAAATTGGGATAAATTTTAGCTGAATCATAAAACTTAATATCTAATTCCACATTAAATTCTGATTCTAGGAATTTAATCATTTCTTTCTTTAGGATTTCCAAAACCTCCTTTGATTCATCATGACTTAAATTAGATTCAATATAAGCATAGGTTTCTTGGATTTCACCACTTGGAACATAGCCGTCTTCATAGTAATCATCCCAAATATTGATGTTAATTTGTTCTGTCATTATTTTTCCTTTAGAAAAATTTATTATAGCATAAAATGTTCCATTTGTGTTTTTTGACTTGGCATCTTTTGTCGTTTAAAATATATAAAACATTGGAAACATTATGACTGCTAGAAAAAAAACTCACTTAATTTATTTAGATAAAGATGGTTACACTTGGATGCAAGAACATGGAATTGGAGCAAGTCACCCATCTAATGCTGAGTTTTATTGCGAAGTTCCTAGCAATGAAGATACACGATGGATTGAAGGCAAGCCGAAACAAGCAAACACTCAATTTTTAACACTTTCTCCATTCTACCCTTCTCAAAGATTGGATGTGTCTATTGAAGTAAATAGACAACCAAAGATTATGCAATATGAAAATCATCCATCTTTTGAAGGTTGTGTAAAATATATGCCTATTCACTTATTGGATTTCAGAACAATTCCAAAACATATATCAAGAGCAATACATACAATAGGATTGTGCCACTATGGTCATAGTGAAGCACATAAAACAGTAGATGTTGCTATAGATGATAAAAATAAAGCGATTGCAGAAGGCAAAAAACTTTTAAATCCAACACCCACTGAACATATTCAACATATAGGAATTAAATCCAATGAAGAATATGATAGCTATCAAAACAAAAAACCAAAATTTAAATAAATTAAAATTAGTTCATTACTTTTAATAAAACAGGGACATTCTTTAAGTTTAAATATTGAGATTTCCTAATGTTATCAATAATTTTATCTGTGTACTCTTTTAAATATCCTTGATTATAAAAGTTAATCTCTTCATTTGCTTTTAAGATTTTAGCAATAAGACTTTCAGTCATCTCATAAATTGTATCTTGATGTTGTTGAAAAAAATCAACATTATAAACAGCCCAATGACGACAAGGACTAATAGTAATTAACAAGAGGTGTTCTTCTTCAGTCAAGGTTAAACCAATATATGCTAAAGCCTTATTTCGGATATAATATTGGTCAGTTCCAATTCCATCCGTAACAACACTTGTCATAGCTTCTTCGTGTTTTCTATAATAAATCAAGACTTCATCCATATTTTTATACTTGAAATCCTTTTCACCCATAAAATCAACAATGGCAGACCAATCCTCTCCCATTCTATAATTTGCCCAAAGCTCTGAATCATTCAAGTTCTCAATTCTATTTTTTATCCAATCATATCTAAAAGACATAAATGGACTTAATGAAGAAGATTGAAAAATACTGTCTACCTTTACGTGTTCATAATCTGTTTTATAGTCAGATAAAATACCATAATAATTATATGGGGTAGCAATATCGTTTTTGAATAATAATACTTGGCCCCCACAAGACTTAAGACCCTTATCCTCCATCATATAATTCAACTGATTTAACACCCTATTTTCACAGCAAATATCATCAGAATCCAAAAATGATAAAAAGATATTTTCTTCATTTTTAATTTTGTTATTATTTACAAAATTATATGCATCTTTAAACAAAAGCCTTCTTGTCTGCAAAATGCCAAGATTTTTTTCATTCTCTAAAAGAAACACATTATTGTATTTATTGACTTTTTTCATTACCTCACTAGCAGAATTGTCTTTTGAAGCATCATTTCTAACAATTAAATATGTTTGAATATCCAAATCTTGAGATTTGGCATAATTAAAACTTTGAATAATGCTCTCAATAGCTTCTCCCACATATTTATCCGTGTTATAAAGTGCCATTAAATAAATAACTGTTTTCATAATTTTACCCTTACAAACCAACTAGACCAGCACCCGCATCAACAACAATATGTTGAGAGGTTACACTTTTTTGATGAATTAAAAAATCTACCGTATTACATATATCTTCAACACTAGAAGTATATTTGAACGGAAACTCTTCTATAATTTTTTCAAACTTTTCATCTATCCCTTCTGTTTTGAGAGTGTATCCTGGAGATATCATATTAACTCTAGCATAACCCAATGCATATATTGCTTGCTTTCTTATATTATTAATTGCGAGTAATTTTGATTTTGTATATGAAAAACCCATTGTTTGACCATTACTAATTTTATAATCTCCAAAATTAATAAATGAACAAATATCTTTTATGTTATTACTCTTACAATAATCCACATATACTCTTATCGCATCATCAAAAATACCATAATGAATTTTTTCTTGAGCATTTAGATTTTCTACAGTAAAACTTTCAATATCATCAACCAATAAATTTGATGCACAATGAACAAACCCCTTGAACCGAGAACTTTCCAAGTGAATAGACTTAAAGAAATCAATATCAAAATATTCCTTGTCTAAATCTTTTAACACAATTTTTAAGCGATTGGGATATTGTTTTGCTAATGCACCCAAATCATCGCTAACTCTTCTTACAACACCAAAAAGTTGATATTCTGTATTCTTCAGATAAAAATCTACAATTCCTAACCCAATTCTTTTGGCACAACCTGTTATTACAATTGTATCAGACATATCTAAAGCTCCTTTTATAGGATCTTATTGTACCATGTATTTTAAAAAATTCTATTAAAACATCAAAAATATAATGAAAAATCTAATAAAAAAAGCCCTTTCGGGCTGTTTTATTCATCTAGAAGTCGTTCTAAATCGTCATCTTCAATCCAATAAATAATTGGCATCCATTGCTCAACTTCTTTCGCAAAAACATCACTTTTTGAATCAAATACCGTAAATCCATGAGCAGCTAAATGAACATAAATTTGGGCTTGCCGAATCATTGCAGGATTAAATATACCACAAGAATTAATAAACTTAGCAAGCTGCTCACTTGCTTTTGTTCTCATGTCTACCATATTTCCAATCAAACACATGTCTGTCTCTTTATCTTGATTATTAATAATTTCAACAATTTCTTCTAAAAAAGACTCTGTAGATAAAATATCAAAAAAACCAGGACGTAAAGGAACAATTACTTTATCAGACATTGCAACTAATTTTTTGAGTGACCCAGCACGAATACCAGCGGGGCTATCCACGATAATATAATCCATATTTTGGTTAGGGGCAGACAACTGCCCATTTATAATTTCCCACGCATAAATCGGAGGTAAATTTTTAGGTCTTTGAGTTAACCAATTTTGTGATGACTGCTGCACATCAAAATCTCCAATCATTACCTTATAACCCTTATTGGCAAAATACCCCGCCAAATTAGTGGATATTGTGCTTTTACCAACACCACCCTTATGGTTTAATATTGAGATAATTTTTGTTTTTTTCACTCTGAAATCTCCATTATACTTTTTAATATATGCATCATTAAAATTTGATTGGCTTATCGTATTAAAAGAAGTTTGGTTTGTCAAACGAATAGATGTATAATTTTGGACAAAAAAAAGCCAACCTAAAGGGGGCTGGCGAAAGGCTAGCTTTGCGCTAACCATGCCTGAGCCGGGAGAACTCAGTGCATATGCGAGTATTATATATAAAAAAATTAAAATGTCAATACCCTTGCAAAATATTTTTTTTTATTTTATTACTAGAAAAACAAGGAATTTTGTATGCTAGTAATTAATTTGTTAGGCGAACCTGGAGTTGGGAAAAGTGTTACAGCGGCTGGTCTTTTTTATGAACTTTCAATTAATGGGTTTAAATCAGAACTTATAACTGAAATCGCTAAAGGTTATGCTTGGGAGACCCCAAAAGATGCCAACGGAAAATCTTTTCCACACCCCGTTTTTAATCAACAAATTTTTTTACTTGGGGAACAAAATAGATGGTTAGAAAGAGTTAGGGGCAAAAGAGATATCGCTATTATGGAATGTCCACTCATTTTAACTGCAATATATCAACCAGAAAATTATTTCAAAAGTTTTGAACCATTAGTTATAGAACAATTTAATGCATATAATAATTTTAATATTTTATTAGAAAGAGATCATGATTTTGACATTCATGGCAGAGTTCACACTGAAGAAGAATCAAGTCAAGTCAGAAGCAAACTTAAAGAATTTCTTTTGAAGCATAAAATCCCACACATTACATTAAAAACACATCCAGAAATTAACAAAGAAATTGTTCATCATATAAAAACTAATTTTTTCCCGAATCATCCTTAAATATTAAAGCTATTAACTAAAAAACTCACCGATTGGTGAGTTTTTTATTATCTTACCTTAGGTTTTTTCTTTTCACCTTCTGGTTGAAAAAATTTTTCAAGCACATCTCCATTTAACCAAATTAAATCATTGAATGTATCGAAATGTTTCTCTAACACCTCTCTATCTTTAGGATCTTTAGAATTTAGAGACATCATATCAAAACTTTGCTCAACCATGGAACTCAAAGTAACAATATTTGAACCCATTAACTTTCGTAATTCAGGAGTTATCTTGTCGTTATCAATATTTTCATTATAAACGGTTAATGCATAATTAGCACTTTCCATTAAAACTTGAATCTTATCTTTAATATCTACTTCTTTATTCATATATTCTCCATATTAAGTTCTTTTAAGACCATTAGTATTTTTTGAAGCTAATTGAGCATCTCTCTTTTCTAAGAAATCTCTAATTGTTGCTAAATGTTTTTGCTTATCCCCTATAAATACTTGCTTAACAGCACCAACACCTTCATTAACAGTTTCTACAGTTTTATCTTTAGCTGCCACAACTGCATCAACTGTTTTATTTTTAACTGATATTACAGCATCAACCCCATCGTTGAAAGTTTGAACAGTTTTATCCTTAGCAGCGACAACAGCATCAACCCCATCGTTGAAAGTTTGAACAGTTTTATCCTTAGCAGCGACAACTGCATCAACCCCATCGTTGAAAGTTTGAACAGTCTTATCCTTAGCAGCGACAACTGCATCAACACCATCGTTGAAAGTTTGAACAGTCTTATCCTTAGCAGCGACAACTGCATCAACACCGTCATTAACTGTTTGAACGGTTTTATCTTTAATTTCAGTAGCTACTTCTATAGTTTTATCCTTAGCTGCAACAACCGTTTCAACAACTTTATTTTTAAAATCTACTACATTATTGGCAACTTCCTCTACTCTTTGCTTAAAAGCTTTCGCCAAATTTGGAAAGAAATTAACTGTTTTTTCTTTTAGAACAGCTATTTTTTCTTCTAATTGCAACTGTTTCTCATCAACAAAATTAACCACCTCAGTAATTTTTTGCTCTACACCATCTTTAACGTCAGCAATCTTCTGTTCCACGCCGTCCTTAACACCATCATATTTTTCCTGAACAGTTGAGACAACACTATCAATTTTGTCATCAACTTTCATTTTACCACTTTCTCCACCCAATATTTTAACAGCCCCTGAAGCAGCTAATCCAAAAACACCAACAGTATCTACTAGGGCATCGCTCAGTGATAAATTATCATCCTTATCTCTTCCAAAATTTTTAAAATGATTGGTCACTTCAGCCCTAAATGCTTTTATTCTATCCATCATTGAAATATGTTTATCAATATGCTCACTGACATAGCTGATTTCATACTCACGACCCAATTCTTCTCTTATGGCAATTCTATCGTCTGCGATTTTCTTTGAATACATTCCAAAATCACGATAAGATTTTATACCAGATAACACTTGATCATTAGTTAATGAGCCTCCCAAAACATCGCTCACCTTTCTTGCAAATTTTCTTAATGACTTTTCATCCAATTCTGGATTTAACAAATTAATTTTCTGAGAACGATGAGCTAAAGTATAATCAATCGCATGTTTGAAAGATGTTGCAATTTGATCTGGTGTGTCTCCCATCTTGGGAATTTGTGAATCTAAATTAACTCCCTTTTCTTTTAATCCTGTTTGAATAAAACCTAATTCAGCATAATGTTGAGCAGTTAATTCATCTTCTTGTTCTTGATTAAAATTTTGAAAACTAGATTGTAGAACTTTGTTTTTATCTACTTTATGATATTTTTTAAATTTCATAATAAATCCTTTTTATTATTTTATTTATTGTACCAAATAAAAACAAGAAATCAAAAATAGACTATTTCTTCGAATTTAAAAGCCACAACATAATATTGTGGCTTTTATAATAATATCTGAATTTAATTAACCCAATAGTGATTTACCAAACTTTTCCATAAATTCCACTGGATTATTTACTCTCTTATAAGAAAATCTTTTAAAACATAAGAAATCTTCATCTATCCCAATTCTTTGATTATTTTCTGGAAGAATTTCATCAAACTCATACAGATAACCATTATTAAAAACATATTTATAAATTTTATCGTTTCTCCATTCTGCAATTGGTTGTACGAATTTTGAACTCTTAATAAAATCTTCAACCCTGTGAATAATTTTTGCACGTCTTTCCAATTCTTCTTTCAACATTGTTATTTGTTGATTAGATTGCGATGCTTGATTGATATTAGGAGACAATTCCTCTTGTTCTAATCTTTTCTTTTTTGCATACCAATAAGCCACTACAGCAATTGAAGCAAAGATTATAAAACTTTCCATTACATCCATAAATTACCTCCAAATTTACTTTTTATAATATAACCATTATTAACTAAAAATGCAAGATTTTATTTAAAAATAACACTAAATTCCAAACGATTGACTTTAATATGTTTTACTATATAATGCAACAAATTATATCCGGAGTGAACAAATGAGTAAGGAAACTATTAGAAAACTAATAAGATTTTTAATGGCAAATTTAGTTATTGCAATTTTAATTATTGGTAGCTTTATATTGAACGCCTTTTATGAAAACAAATCATCAGAAGCAGTACCAACAGAAGAAAAGACACAAAATGTCGCTCAACAACCTGTTGAAACACAGAAAACAATAGCTCAACCTACTGGTCAGCCCACTATTGCCGCTACTCCTACAATTGAAACAACAAATCAAACCGTTGCCACGACATCAGTCGAAACAGAGACCCCAACAGCAGTAACTGCACAACCCAACTTAAATAGTCAAACAGTAACTAATCAATTGGCAACCTCAACACTATCTAGAAACACAATTACAACAACTCAAATACCAACAATTCAAAGTAATACCAACCCAAATATTACAAAAACAGAACCAACCAAAACCGTAGATGCAACCGCTATTGAGAACAACAAGATTTGTGTTTCAATGGGACCATTCACTCTCGAAGAAAAAGCCACTCTAGATTTTATTCTTAAAAAGAATAATCAATCTGATTTAGCAAACATTAGTAAAAAATTAACTCATCAAATAGTATGGAACCTTGGGACAAACAAAACAGAAGCTGAAACATTATTCAAAAAACAAAAAGAAGGTGCTATGTCTGATCCCAAATTTGTTTTACTACAAAACAATAAAAAAGAATGGATTGTTCATATTGTTAAAGTTCCCGGTTCTGAAGTTGTGGCAGAAAAACTTACAAAAGAACTTGGAGAAAAAGCACAAAAAATTAATGCTGGCGGAAAGTGGGAATATATTACACTTCCTGAAGGTTATTATGTTATCTTTGAAAATTATGACTTACTAAAAGACACAACAATAAAAAGCATAGATATTATGCTAAAACCAAATAAAGAACCTTGCTAATTTATTAAAACAACCGAATTGGTGGTTTTAATTTTTAAAAATATTGACTTTAAATAACTTTTCTAGTCTATTTAACAAATAATTTATTAGGGAACAAAAAAATAATGTCAAAAGAAGATACAAAAACGGCTAATTCTGATTCAAGTCCACCTAAAAAAAGTAAAAAAATGCTGTTTATCATTTTATCAGCTATATTGCTTTCTATAGTAGTAGGGGCGGGTGGTGCATTCTATATGATTAACAAAAAGAATAATGCAGCATTAGAAGAAGAAAGCCAAGCCGAAGAAAACTTAGGCGATCTTAAAAAACAAAAAGCACCATCCACTCCAGTCTTTATCGTATTAGATACATTCGTTGTTAATTTAATACCTGGAGAAAATGGCGATCAATATTTACAGCTAGTTTTAGCTCTAGAACTTAATGACCCATCTTCTGAAGAAAAAGTTAAAAAAATGGCTCCAAAAATTAAAAATAATGTAACTTTACTTTTATCTTCTAGAAAAGCACAAGATTTAATGAGCAAAGAAGGAAAAGAAGAGCTAGCTCAAAGCTTAAAAGATGAAATAAATCAAATTGTAATGCCAATAACTAAAGGCAAAAAGAGCAACCTTCCAGAACCAGTAGTTTCCGTATTGTTTAACTCTTTTATTATTCAATAATAAAAAATCAAATTTTAACAACATCAAAAAGTCAATGAAAATTGACTTTTTTTATTTTTCCGTTAAATCTATAAGAAATAATAATAAAAGAGGTCATTATGACATACTCACCTTATCAAGCTAATAAAAATAAAAATATTTCTCAACTACATGGATTTAATGTAGATAACTCATTAACTCATATATTAAAAGATGAAATTAAAAAAGAACTTGAAGAAGATGCTTACTTCCAAAAAGTTCAAGAAAAATATGCCAATATTGCTGCCAAAATATTAGATTTTGCAGGAAACCCAGCTTTTGATGATTTTGTTATGAGTTTACTTAACGATACTCGTGGCGGCTCAAGACAAGGATTCCCTGATGAAATTGGTGTGGCACTTATGAAGCTAACTAGAATTCATGATAAGCTGTTAGAAAAAAGAGCTTAATTTTTCAACAATCTTTTACAATTGATTTTTTAAGAACATTCTTAAAAACAGTTATGCATTTCTTAATTTCATTATAATTAGATTCGTAATCAGTATTGCCAATCATTCTAAACTCATAATATTTATTTTTAAAACCGAGTGGTTTCTCAACAATAGCAACACCTTTTTGTTCATTGCTAATTCTATCAATATAAGCTTCCTTGATTACATTTAGCAACTCATCCTTATCTTCAAAAAACACCGTTTCTTTTGCTCCCTTATTAGGGTTTTTCTTATATAAGTGAGGATGTGGCTTTCTTAAGGTAGTAGTTATATAACTCTGATTAACTTTAGTCAGCCAATAATCCAAACCATGTCGTGGGGTTTCCTTATTCTTAATTTTTAATCCGAATTTTTTATCTGTAGTTGGAATGCAATAAGTATTTTTTAAACGACCAAATTTTTCTAAAATCTCTTTTTGAGGAGTTTTTTGTGTTACAGAAAAATAATCAATTTTTTCATTTAATTTTTTATCTTTAAAATTGACATTTACATGTAAACTACAAGTTTTGTTGGTTAAAACCCTAGATTCATTTTTCATCCAATTTAAAAAAGTCTTGCAAAAAATAATAGCTTTTTCTTCTTCCATTGGTTTAGTTACAACCTCAGCACCGCAAACATCCCCAAACTTATGAGAAAATTCTAAACTACCATCACAAACTATTTCTTTAATGTTTTTAACAAAATCATTGCCAAAACTTTTCTTTAATTCTTTTTTAATACCTAAAAAAACTTGAAAATCATAATCTTGCCGATCTTTTCTAAGCCAACCAAATTCAAACTCAAATCCTATCAGTATTGTCATTTTTACCCCTTAATTCTTTCGATGATTATATCAAAAAAATCAAGATTTTATTGTTTTATTTAAAATTTTTTCACTTTCAATTAAATTGATTTTTACTTTTTATCAAATCCATTATTAAATCAGGTTCTTGTTTATTAGTTTCTTTTGGCTCAAAAATAGGGTTGTTAGATTTTGGTAATTCTTTTACCTTCTCTTCTATTATTGGAAAATTATTCTTAGGTTTTGGCAACTCCTTTACCACTTCTTTTTCCTCTGTAATAAGATTAGTTTTTTGTTTGGATAATTCATTTTCCTTTACGGGCATAGATTGCTTTATATTTTCATCTTTATTTTCACTTGTAACTTCTGTTGATTCTATTGCTTTCAAGTCAACATCCACTGCATTATCAACCTCTTGTTGCATTTCAGCTTGCTTAGCCTTTTCTTGCAGTATTTTCCACTCAGTATCTGGAGCAACACCTAATACTCTTAAACTGGCTTCAGTAATCTTTGAAAAGGCTGGGGCAGCAGTCAATCCACCATAATAACCATTAGCTCTTGGTTCATCTATCATAATTGCTACAATAATTTTAGGGTCAGAAACTGGAGCAAATCCAATAAAAGAACCAACATACTTATTAACATAACGCCCATGATCTAACTTCATAGATGTTCCTGTTTTTCCAGCAACACGATAAGATGGAGTTTGGGCTTGTGTAGCAGTTCCGCCCTTATTTGTTACTGCTTCTAACATTAATTGAAGTTGTTTTGCAGTTTCTGGAGAAAACACTCTTTCTCCTTGTGGGATTTCAGCATCACCTTCTTTTTTAATTAATGATACAGGCAACACATTGCCATCATTTGTAAATGCCAAATAAGCTCTAGCCATTTGCATTAAATTAACAGAAATACCGTGACCGAAAGACATAGTTGCTTGCTCAATAGGCTTCCAAGTCTTAGCTGCTCTCATAACACCACGAGCTTCTCCCGGGAAATTAACACCAACTTTTCTTCCAAATCCTAATTTATTAAATAAATCCCAAAGTTCTTCTGGTTTTAATTTCATGGCAACTTTAACTGTTCCGATATTTGATGACTTCTGAATAATTTGAGCAACAGTTAAAGCATCATATTTATGTGCATCACTAATATTTTTATTACCCACCCTAACCTCAGAAGTATCAAATATAGTTTCTGGACGAATCATTTTCTTATCTAATGCTGCCCCAACACTAAATGCCTTCATTGTAGAACCAGGCTCATATAGGTCTGTTAATGCTCTGTTTCTCAACTTTTCACCACTTAGACCTACTCTAGTGTTAGGATTATAATTGGGATAGTTAACTAAAGATAATATTTCACCTGTTTTTGCATCTAAAATAACAACCGAACCTGCTTTTGCTTTATGCTTTTGCACAGTTTCTTCTAATACATTAGTAGCAATAAACTGCAAGCGACTATCAATTGTTAAGTGAACATCTTTACCATTTTGAGGTTCAATCACCGCACCAACCTCATCAATCACTTGCCCTCTTCTATTTTTTAATACCTTACGTTCACCGTCAACACCACTTAATAATGTATTTTGCGATAACTCAATACCTTCTTGACCTACTTCTTCAATATCAGTAAATCCAGTAATATGAGCAGTAGATTCAGCAGTAGGATAATAACGCTTAAATGTGTTTTCTAAATGAATTCCAGGTAACTTTAATGCCTCTATTTCTTTAAAAACATTTGGCTCCACCTGTCTTTTTAAGTAAACAAAGTTTTTCCCTTTTTCTATTTTTTCCTTAATAGCATTAGGCTTCATACCCAATAATTTACCTAACTTTTCAAAATCTGCCTTACTTAAATCCATTGCTTCTTCTGGTAAAGCCCAAACAGACTTTACTGGTGTACTCATTGCCAATATTTCACCATTTCTGTCAAATATTTTTCCTCTTACTGCTGGAATATTTAAGTTTCTAGAATATCTTGCCTCCCCCTTATCTTGAAGGAAATCTTTCTTATACATTTGCAAATAAGCTGCACGAATCAAAACTGCTGCTAGCAAACAAAAAATAAAGCCTAGCATAAATAATGAACGCCAAAGATTAGGATCTTTTTTAATTAGTGGTGAATGAGCATAAGAAACAGACTTAACTTTTTTAAACATAAATTACCTTTAATCAACTAAAGCCTGCTTGGCAGGCTTTTATTTTATCTATTTTTAAATTAAATTTTTTAACTTCAATTCTTCTTTTAAATAACCATAAATTACGGGGGCCATGACCACACCAATAATTCCAAAAGTAAATTCTAAAACAAGCATTACAATAAGCATTTCCCAAATTGATGTTTTAATTTCTTCACCAACAATTTTTGCATTAACATAGTATTCTAATTTATGAACAACAACTAAAAATGTCAATGAAGCAATAGCAACTTGGAAAGATATCATTAAACTAAAAATAGTAATTAAAGTATTTGTCACTAAATTTCCCACAGCAGGTATTAAGCCAAAAAAGAAAGTTAATAAAACTAAAGTTTCAGCATAATTCACTCTAATATCAAAAAGAGGTAAAACTACTAAAAGATAAACTGCTGTAAGAACTGTATTTATGGCTGATATTTTTACTTGAGCAAAAACTACCTTTTCAAATACAGAACTAAAAGTAGAAATACGAGCCATCAATTCTTTAGTTAATAAGCCTTGCTCTTCTTTTTCTTCATCCTTAAGAAAAGAAAAAGCAACGATAGCGCCCACAAACATACCTATTGCTAAATTCAATATACCTTTTACAGATGTCGTTGTTGCATCTATAACATTAGGCATATTTTTATTTAATATTTCTGCAAACTTGCTCTTTAACTCTAAAAATGTATCTGGAACATATTTAACCAAATCTGGGGGTAAGTAATTTTTTAATCCTTGTAAAATATTTACAAAATCTTGAGCCAAGTTAATGAAGGTTTGACTGCTAATATTAGCTGCACTGTAAATTGCACTACCTAACAAAAACAATATCAACAAAGTCAAAACAATCATTGCCAAAACAGTTATTTTATGTGCAAACTTACTGTGAACTTTATTTTCAATCCACTTATGCATATTTTTCACTATGAGGAAAAAAACCATACCCCCAATAAATGAAGTCATTAATCCAGAATAAAAAAGAAAAATAACTGCTAATCCAACTAATAAATAACTTGATAACTTGATTTGATTACTCATTCGTATTTCCTAAATCCATTTTAGATAATTCTTTTTTAAAATTTTGTCTAGCGATTTCTTCATAATGACTAAAAATATCTGCTTCGAAAATTTTCTCTTGTAATAAAAACTTTTCAATAACTTTTTTTCTACCCATTTTATAACTTTCATCATCTATAGCAGAATACTCCATTCGGACATTTTTAGCATACTTTTTATAAACTTTCTTATATTGACCAAGAATTGTTAAATCAATACTTCTCATTATTTTTTCTTCTAAAGAATATTTCTTCTTTTCAGAAAAATGTTGAGTTGCCAATACAAGTTTGTAAGCAGGTTTATATTGTGTCCCTAAATATTCAAGTAATAGTTCCGCACTTAAAACCTCATCAGATATATCCTTCTTTGCATCATAGATAATATCATGAGCTAAAATAGCAGCACATAATTGTTCATAATTCACCTTTTCTTTACTATTGTTTTGCAACCAAAGCATTTCTTGCAAACAATGAGCTAAATGTTCAATATTATGATAATACCTTGAAGAGTCTCCATAATTTAAAAATACAACCTTCAAAAAACTATCTAATTTATTTGAAGAAATATGAATTTTTGCAATTTTAAAAATAAAATCTTCTAAAATTTTACCGTAAACTGCTTTTGGAACAAACTTTTTAATATTCCAATGCCAACCAACTGGACCAATTAGTGATTTCACAAAAGATGAAGAGACACTTTCCAAATCACGGGGTGGCATAACAAAAATAGTTTTTGCCCCACCTAAAACCTCTACGTTTGTTTTTTGAATAAGCTCTTCATAATCAAAATCAACGGAACTTCGCATACCTCTAATTAGATGAGTTGCACCAACTTCTAAAGATTTTTTTGCAACATATTCATTTTTAACAATAGATACAGAAACTCTTTCATCAATACCATACTCAACACAAGAATATTCTATCATTTTTTTTCGCTCTTCAGCGTTAAACATTGTTTTTTTACTGCTATTTTCAGCAACAAAAACTGTTAATTTTTCTGCTATTTCTAAAGCCTCTTTCATTACCCATAAATGACCATTAGTTATAGGGTCAAAAGTTCCAGCAAAAACGATATTTTTCATTATTTAACCCCTTGTATGATTAAAATTACTCTTTATTTGGAGCAAGCACATTCACTATTTTATTATTTTCCATTAAATCAACTTCATCTAAAGACTGATTAAATCTTTGTTCCAGAAATTTACTTCTGACTTTCAATTGAGATAAAGCACCATCACTTAATCCATTAGAAATATTATTTGTAATTAAATCCAATTGTTCAGTTAGCAAATCAACATGATTCATACAAATCTTTTTGGCATTTTCCACTTTTTTAGCAGCTTGAGACTCTTCATCTAAATTTGTTGAAGTAAATACCAAATCAACATAAGCTTTTAAACTTTGCATTAAATAATTAGAAAAGTTTTCACTTAAAAAGTGTAATTCATCTGTAAAGGATACTAAATGATTTTTTTCCATGACTGCACTTAGCTTATCCGCTTTTAAGAACATGTTTTCACACTTCATTTTAATAATAGGATCACAAGATTCATGAGCAAGATATGTCCTCATTGAACGGAAGTCATTGCGCATCTTAACCCTAATTACAGCAATTGAAGATTTTGGACCCAAAGGAACATTCAACTCTTCAGAAGGCTGAGCTTCTGCACGGCTATCTTTTTTACCCTTAAATATATTTAAGACACTACTCCAAAAAGTAGGCTCTGGTTCTGGTGGAATTGCACCATTATTCACCAAAATACGAAATAAGGCAGATGTTTTATCTACTTGAGAAATTGGTAAAACCCCAGATGGATTAGGACGATTAATATAACGAGCAAAACGACGCATAACTAACACACATGCTTCAGTTGTGCTTTGACAATCGCCAATTTTAGCAACATGCACTGCTGCCCCCACAATATGAAACTCTGGTGAATCTGGAATTGTATCCGCAGCTAAAGTATTCAGATAAGTATCTAAAATTCTTAAATAATAACGGGCCTCAGTGTTACCTTCTCTTTTCGCAGCCAATCCCATTTTAGACAACAACCCATATAAGAAATAGCCTTGCCCTAAAGTAAAACTTTGGTCATCAAAACTCTTATGAACAAAAAACTTTTCATAAATATCAGTTTGATACAACTTCTCAATATTTTTAGGAGAAAACAGAAAATTTCCAATTTTTTCTAAATAAACTTGTTTTAAATGTTGATTTTGTAACATTGCAGCATAAAACTCAACTAACATATTTTTCTCAATTAATTCATAAATTTTATCATTATTATAGTTGAGCTTATCCCCATAATTCTTATTAATCCATTCAAAATTCTTCAAGTTACCAGCTTGAAGCATCCCAAACAAAATGTTTTTATCTAAACGACTTTGGGTATTCAAATTAAATCCAAAATCATCAATTAACATTTTAATGGCTTCTACTTTCATATTACAAGCACTAGCCAACAACTCGTCATAATTAAAATGAATATTGTCAAAATTTGCACATAAAAAACGTAAAGAATCGACATTATTAGAGGAAATCACACCATTTAATGTTCCAACATATTGAGATAAATCTTTTCCAGCATAAGGCAAGAAAGTTTTAGCTGCTTCCAGTTTCCCATCCAAGACTAAAAGAGAAACAATTTTTTCTGCTTTTGCCGAATCCATTACAACATCAAGACGATTTTTCATGTCTTCGAAAAATGGTTTTTGCAAAGCTGAACTCATCGCCACAGCAAGCTGAACCCATTTTTTTTGTGAAAGAATTTCAACAAACATTTCTTCTTCAAACAATCCAGCAAAAACTAAACGAACTTGCCTTTTTTGTTCAACTCCGCCCTCTAGTTTTAACGCATTTTTTTCAAGCAAATCAAAAACTTCCTCGTAAAGAGAATCTTCAATTAAAGCAATATAATCTCTCAATTCACGATTCATAACTTATCCTTTTAAGTGATAAAATCCCTATTAACTAGTATTAAAATAAATACATCATTAAATAAGGAAATAATTTTTGGTAGTATAACATTTTTTCAAAAAAACTCAAAGAAAAAAGATTTTGATTGTTTTATTTTTTTTGGTACAATGAATAAATAAAAACAAAAGGAAATTATGCAGACTTATCATCTTTATAGTGATGGAAATTATTTTCCAAGGGCTAAAAAATCGGGATTTGGTGGATATATTGAATCTCCCTCTGGCGAAGTTTTAATTGAATACAGTGAACAAATTAAAGAACCCGAATATTCTCATAGTTTTGAAATTCTTGGTATCATTCGTGGATTGCAAATTGCTAAAGCAAAGGGTATAGATAACATCATTTCTCATTGTGACGACAAAACAACAGCAAAAAAATTAAAGGCTTTTTTTGAATTAGATAAAAAAGAAACTCCAAAAAATTTAAAAATTGAATTATTTGAACAACTTGTTGAATTGTCATCTTCATTCAAAAACTTAAAGTTTGAATATATCCCAAGAACTCAAAACAAACATGCGGATGCATTATCTCGTAGATATGCTTCATTGATGGAAGAAAACTTTTTACGCCAATATGATTCAGAACTAGATTTTGCAGAAAGAAAATTTAGTGCAGGTCACAAAACAAATAAACGCATTTTCTTTGCACATCCCTCTATTGTTAGAAATGCACATAAAAACAATCCTTTTTTAGTTGCCCCTATTCGCAATAAAAAAGTAAGAAAAGTTGCTCGTGAGCAAACAAGAAACACTTCTTATGAGTTTCTTTACACAGAAATTTTTGCTGAAGGTGAAGCCATGATTATGAGAGGCTTCCATTATGATAAAGATTATCAATTAAAAACTAAATTTGAAAAATCCTTTCATTCTGATGAACCTCATTTTTTGAATTTTTGTAGCTTCTTGGCAGATAACCTAAAAGCCATTAAAGATTCAGAATCAACCAATAGTCTTTGGATTAGCTCAAACTACAGAATGATTAATAACTTTTTTGAACAAAAAGAAAAAATGCCCCCAAAAGAATGGGACAGCTTTTTAATTGCACATAAGGCATTGGACGGCTATCAAAATATATTTTTCAACAATTTGCCTTTTGACCATCAGTTTAGTCCAGAAATTGCCCCAGTAGAAAAAGCAAAAGAAAAATTAGATGACCAAATTGGAAATCTAGATGAATTAATTGAACAATTTTCTCAAAGTGCTTTAAAAGACCAAAATAAGTGCTTTGGAGCTATTGTGAGACATCAACTAAGAGAATATAAACAAAAACTAGAACGAGAACTTGAAGAAATTGAGGTATCAGAAATTATTGAACAAACTTTTGCTTCATTAAAAGCTAAAGGTTTTCAGCCACCAAAACCAAAAAGCAGAAACAATGCTAATCATTAATTAAAAAAAGTCTAATAGTTTTTGTTAGACTTTTTTAATAATCCACTAACTAAAATTGACAAAATACAAGTAAAATATAATACTGTAAAAAATACTTTATTTCTATCTTACTGTAATAAGCAATGAAAAACTACTATGAACTTTTGGGAGTTTCTGAAAAAGCAACTACCGATGAGATTAAAAAATCTTATCGGAAAATGGCTATGAAATGGCACCCAGATAGAAATCAAAACAATAAAGATGCCGAAGAAAAATTTAAAGAAATTAAAATAGCATATGAAACATTAATTGACCCTTTTAAAAGAAAAAATTATGACAATTCTCTATACGGGAAATCCGAAAAAAGAGAACAAAACAATAGCCAATCATTTAATGAATTTGAAGAAGTTTTTCAAAGTTTTTTTGGCAATGAATTTTCTGATTTTTTCAAACATCAACAAAGAGTTAGACAAGGTGAAATTCATATTGGTTTTTGGGAAGCCATTTTTGGTTGTCAAAAAGAACTTCAAATGGAATTTACTCAAACAAGAAATCAAAGAATAACTTTTACTGTACAAATCCCCGCAGGGACACAAAATGGTGAGCATTTTTTAATTGAAGTAAATGGGGTAAGAATTGAACTTGTTGTAATGATTGAAAAAGACCAACATTTCTCTCGCAATAATTTAGATTTATTTACTGAAATACAAATACCATTTACTCTTGCAGCATTAGGTGGAAAAATTAAATTTCCTCATTGGGAAGGTGATATAGAAGTTGAAATACCACCAGGCACTCAAAATTATCAAAAAATTCTTGTTGCGAATAAGGGTGTCAAACGAAATATGTTTGTTGGAGACTTATATCTTTCTTGTTGTATTACCGTTCCTAAAAAACTTAGCCCAAAACAACAAGAACTTATCAAATCTTTACAAGAAACAGAAAAAGAAACCTATGGTTTTTTCGATAGCTTAAAAGATGCCTGGAAAAGATTTTTTAAAGCTTAAGTCTTTTAGCCTTAGGCTTAACATTATCATTTTTCTTGGTTTCGTTATAAATTTTTGCAAATAAATATACGGTATCATAAGTTTCTTGCATTTCTTCTTGGCTCATCACTCTTTTATTAACATCGCCATGCACCCTTGCATTTAAAACCAAAGACCCTCTTTTAATATAGTCAGAAAATGGATGTTCATTGAGATAATAATTAGCTTCTACAAAACTTATAGGTATTGCCTTAATTGTTTGTGAGAATTTTGCCTCTCTCTTCTTTTTTTTGGGTTCTGAGGAAACTTCTGAATCTTCAATTAAATAATCATCTAATGGCGGCAAAGTGTTACCATACAAGCTATTTTCACCAATTGCTTTAAACTGACCTGTTCTTTTCATTCCAAAGCATAAGTAACATTCACCTTTTTTATCAAAATATACCGCAGGATATCTACTAAAAACATTTAAATCAGACAATTCACAATGAGCTACTTTTATGCTTTTTTCAGGGCGGCTCCAAAATTGATTTTCTTTTTCAAAATTTTCCTTGATGAGTTTCATCTTTTCCCACTCGCTAGCAGGAACTCTTGTATTCTTTTCTCTTTTTGAACCACCAGGAACAACTTCAAATTCTATTTTGTCCTTATCCACCATCATTTCGTTTTCTGGATATTTAAACTCACCCTCTACTTTATCTTTGGCATAAATAAAATTTAATGCCCACAATCCCAACAAGGTTCTAGGTGCAGAACGACCATAATAACTAGAACTTTCTTCATATCCTTTTCCATAAAACTCAAAACATTGAATTTCAGGGACAAACTTTATTTTTAAACCAAAAACATTATCTTCAGTAACATTATATTGAGATAAATCATGTTCTGAGCTTACTTGTTTTTGTGCTTCAATAAATTCTTGTTTTTTCTTTTCTTCTAAATTGAAATGAACTCTAATATCATCATAGCAACCAGGAGAAACAACGAAATATGCTTTACCCTCAAGTTTTTTAGTGCTGACATCTTCTGCAAAAAAATCAGAACCAATTAATTTAGGATTAACATTATCTGAAGGTATTTCAGAAGATGGAACTAATTTTCCCCAATATTCAGAATGGTTTCTTAAAAAATTGAATTTATCTCCACCTAAAAATGCTTTTGCTAAAACTACAAATCTTTGGGTTGGTTCATGAAACTTCATAACCATATCAGTAGATTCACATTTTAAATTTTTATTTTTATCTTCTTCAAAAGCTTTTGCAGATTCATTTAACTTTGCAGTCTTTTTCAATTCATAATCTTCTAAAATACCAAATAGATTTTGTAATACTGATTTTTTATCTTCTGTAGTGCCAGTATAAGAAGTGGTATAGTAGTAATATTGTTTTTCTCTCCAACGATAAATTGAAAAATTCATCTTACAAGCTTCTTGAATGGCTTTACTTAACTCTCTATCTTCGTTAGGGACTTTATCTGATAAATTTATTGAAATAACATAATCATGATCTACTCTATCTAAAATTTCAGTTTTAGGTTCTACCCACTTTGTTAAATTATGAGTTAAGTTAACTTTTATCCAATCGAATTTAGGAACGACAACATCAAGAAAACTACCTTCAATAGTTTCTTTATCACCTCTCAAAATTGGTTTTTTAGCCATTTAAATTACCTATATACTATAGTATTATTTTAGCCAATTGAATTTTTAAGTCCAGTACTTAACTTTCTAGGATCAAAAACATTTCTTAATCTATCAACAAGATTTGTCTTTAATTCATTGCTTAATCCTAAATGCATTGATTCTTGATGAACTTTTTCAGCCACCATTGCAAAATTATGCTCTGAAGCCTTATCTAAATTTTCTGCCCCATGTTTTTTAATAACCCCCAATTGTGATTGAATATGATCAATAATTCCGATTTCTTTAGCAGCGGCTGAACCAAACTTTGCCAAATTACCCAAGAAAAACTCTCTCCCCTTCCAACTACCAACCCCCGGGTTTTTAGCTTCTTCAGCAAGAGCCTTACCTAAATCAGGACCTAATTTAGATGTGCAAGATGGCAAAATATCTGCTTCATTAGCTAACAACTTTAATTTAGCCATATCTGTCCCAAGCTCATTGTAATCTTGTAAGTTTTGTTTGGGACCATGTTGAAAATCAGTTCCAAGAATAATTTGCTCAACCTTAGATGAAAATGTGTCCCAATCACCGAATTTTTTACTTAAATTTGCATCCCAAAAACTTTTCATATGAGGATTGTCATTTACATAATCTTTCATAGAAACAACGGCTTTTTGTTCTAACTCATAAGCGTGTTGATTACTCCCACCAGAGTGAGCGATATCATGACAAAGCATAGAAAACAAAAGAACTGAACCATTTTGCTTCAATGCATCTCCGCTAAACTCCGCTTTTGCTAAATGACTTGCACTCAAAACAGCATCCGCCGCATGAGATTGGTTGTGATAACTATTGGAAGACCCCACCAAATCTGGATGAGAAGACATCATCATTCCAAAAGTAACCATAGGATCGTTTTGAGCTAACCCAATATTACTACAAGCTTTGCTCCACCCACTCATCACGGGCTCACTAGAATTTCTATTATTTTCAATTTCTTGAATAATCTCATTTAATTTTGTTGTCATTTTTATCTCCCGGCATTATATATAATAATAAATTAAAAAAGCCTTTTCAAATATCTTGACGAAAATATAAAAAAACACTATTTTAGTATGATATAATTAACCAAACTTAAAAGATAATCTTATGTCTCATTACGTATTAGAAAACTGTATCGCATGCAAGTATAGCGACTGTGTAGAAGTCTGCCCAGTTGATTGTTTTCATGAGGGCCCCAACTTTTTGGCAATTGACCCCGAGGAATGTATTGATTGTGCTTTATGTGTTTCGGAATGTCCCGCACAAGCTATTAAGCATGAAAGTGAACTTACTGAACAAGAAAAAGTTTTTATTAAATTAAATGCAGACCTAGTAAAAGTATGGCCCGTTTTAAACAAAAGAAAATCGCCATTACCTAATGCTGAAGAAGAAAATGGCAAACCAAACAAACTTTCAAAATTAGAAATTTAAAATGCGAACAATTCCATTATTCAAACAATTTTTCTAATTCACTTATAAGTTCAGGCTTCGCTATGCTAGGATTTCCTGCTGTTTTATACTTAATGTGAACCCAATCAATAGATTCAAACTTTTCTCTAACATCAGCAGAAACAGCCCTTATAAAATAATGAGAAGCAGATGCTAATCCATCAAGATTTACTTTAACTTTACCAGCAGCAGCACCCACTCTTTGAATTGCAAAATCTGCTTCTTCTTTAGAAACAAATAAGAAATGTTTTGAGGTTAATTTTTTATCCGCATTAATTCTTTTCACATCAGACTTTTTCCATATTTGAAAAACAACTGGGACTAATCTTTTTTCTTCTACAAAATCAAAAAAAGTAGAACCTAAATCTAATTCACCTACTAAATGAAAAGATTTATCTAATTTATTTTTTAAAGAATCTTTTGCAAAAGTTGCAGGAAATATCATTGCGATCATGTCGCAATTTTTTGAAGCATGATTAAAAAACTTAACAGCTAAAGAACTATTCTTACCAAAAGGGGGATTTCCCAAACATAATCGTAATTTTTCTTCTTTAAAAACTGAAGATAAATCTTTTTCTAAAAAATTGGCTAATTCCACACCCTCTGCTTGTGGCATTAAGTCATAGGCAGCAGAAGCATTAGGAAAACCAACATTTTTTGCTGCATTTAAAAACACCCCAGAACCAGCACTTGGTTCTATCCACGAAATGTTATTAATATCTATATAAGACAATAAAAATTCCAAACATAACTTTGCAGTTAGAGGTGTTGTAAAAAATTGATCTAATTTACGATGTTTCATATGTCCATAATCTAGTAATTGCTATAATTTTACAATACAATAGTAAAAATGTACAGCATTTTTAAACAATCTTGATTTTTAAGTTATTTTGTTTAGCCTAAATATAACTTTAAAGGAAAATTTATGCAAAACAATCATCCATTTTGGCAATCTTACTTAAATCTGTTAGATTCCGTTAAGGAATTGATACCACAAGACTTACAAAAGTCTCTTGAATCATTAAAATATTGCAGAAGAGCATTAAGTGTTGATATCCCCGTAAGGATGGACAATGGAACTGTTCAACATTTTGCTGGATACAGAGTTCAACATTCACTTTCTAGAGGACCAGGCAAAGGAGGTATCCGTTATCATCCTGATGTTTGTTTAGAAGAAGTGATGGCCCTTTCTGCTCTCATGACAATTAAGTGCGCAACTGTTGCTCTACCATTTGGAGGAGCTAAAGGTGGTGTTGCAGTTAACCCCTATAAACTTTCTGTTGGAGAACTAGAAAGATTAACTAGAAGATATACTTCTGAAATTGCTGGCATTATTGGACCAGAAAAAGATATTCCAGCCCCAGATGTCGGCACAAGTCAAAGAGAAATGGCTTGGATTTTAGATACATATTCAACCAATCATGGATACACTGTTCCAGGCGTAGTTACAGGAAAGCCTATTGAGCTAGGTGGTTCTCTAGGAAGAAAAGATGCTACAGGTCTTGGAGTATATTTTGTTGCTCGTGAAGCTCTTAAAAAAGAACCATCTCTATCTCCCAATAAAACAGTTGCAATTCAAGGTTATGGCAATGTGGGTTCTTCAGCAGCACGTGAGTTTGTAAAAAATGGATTTAAAATTATTGCAATCCAAGATCACACTGGAACTATTATTAACGACAAAGGAATTGATTTAATCGCTTTAGATAACCATATTCAACTTGGGGGATGTGTAGGAAGCTTTAAAGAATCCATTAAAGATAATGAATCATTTTGGGAAGTGAATGCAGACATTATGATCCCCGCTGCTTTAGAGTTACAAATTACCCCAGCTAGAGCAAGAAAACTAAAATGTAAACTATTAGTTGAAGGTGCCAACGGACCAACTTGCCCAGAATCTGAACCTATTGTTAATTCGAAAAATATTATTGTTATCCCAGATGTTTTAGCCAATGCAGGAGGCGTTATTGTTTCTTACTTTGAATGGGTTCAAAACTTTAATAGAGACATTTGGAATGAGCAAAACATCCATCAAAGACTTGATGAATTCTTAAGTAAATCTTTTGCTGAAGTATGGAACTGGTCTAAAGAAAAAAAATGTAATTTAAGATTAGCAGCAGTTTCACTAGGAGCAACACGAGTGTTGCATGCTCACCATACAAGAGGATTATACCCTTGAAATTCATTTAATTATATTTTTTAGAAAGGCTAAATATGAACAAAAAAGTTGCTGTGATTGGGGCTGGTATTACAGGTATTACTACCGCCTACTATTTAGTTAAGCAAGGCTTTAAAGTGGTCGTTTATGACGAAGAAGCATATCCAGCCATGAAAACAAGTTTTGCTAATGGAGGGCAAGTATCTGTTAGCAATAGTGAAGTTTGGAACACTTGGAGTAATGTCCAAAAAGGCATCAAGTGGGTATTTAAAAAAGATGCCCCTCTTTTAATTAGACCACAATTAGATTTAGCCCAATGGAATTGGATGGTAAAATTTTTAATCAATACCATTCAAGACACATACAAAGAAAACACTAAAAAAACTATTGCTTTGGGGTTAAGATCTAGAAAGCTTTACGACGAAATATGTGCAGAAGAAAATATTCAATTTGATAGATTAGATTGTGGAATCTTGCATTTCTATAAAGATGAAAAATATTTCAATGCAGCAAAAGAAGCTAAAAACATTTACAATCAAAATGGTGTTGAATGGGATATTTTAAATCCTACTGAAATTATCAATCTTGATTCTTCTTTAAAAAACATTCCCAATATTTTAGGTGGTGCTTATACAGCAACTGATTGGACTGGAGATATTCATAAGTTTTGCTATGAATTAAAAACAATTTTAGAAAAAAAATATAATGTTTTATTCTGTTTTTCATCGAAAATATCTTCTTTGCAAAATATGACAAACGACTATGACGCTGTTGTTATTAGTGCTGGAGTTGGAAGTGTTAAACTTGCTAAACAAATTGGAGACAGCATTGATATATATCCAGTCAAAGGATATTCCATTACAATTAACAATGTTCCAACTGAACTATTGCCTAAAGTTAGCTTATTAGATGACCAAGCAAAAATTGTAACTGCTACATTAGGCAATAAACTACGAGTGGCTGGAACAGCAGAACTTACTGGTGAAAACTATGATATTAGAAGAGACAGAATTGAACCTTTACTAAAATGGGTTCACAATAATTTTCCACAAATCAACACTCATGAATATAGTTCTTGGGCTTGCCTTAGACCAATGACATCAAATATGCTACCTATTGTTAACCAAAGCACCACTAATCCCAAAGTGTTTTACAATACAGGGCATGGTCATTTAGGATGGACACTTTCACCAGCAACGGCTAAAGATATTACTGAAAGAATTATGTGAAAAATTAAGCCCCAAAATGGGGCTTATGTTTTAATTGCTTACTTGATTTTCAACGAAAGACTCTTGTTCTTCAACTAAAGTTTTCATTGTCTTTCTAAGCAATACTTTATCTACACAATTCTTATCCATATCAACAACTTCAATAGACAACGTATATCTTAAACTATCCAGTTCAATTGAGTAACCAGTTTGTGGCACTTTTGCTGCATAAGCCATAATAAAACCACTTAATGTGTTGATTTCACTATATTGGTTAAACTTTTCAACATCTAGATAAGAAATCAACTTATCTAAAGAAATCAATCCATCTACTAAATAGGAACCATCTTCACGCTGAACAATATCTTGATCTGATTCTTCTTCTGGAATTTCAATATCTCCGACAATAGCAGACATAATATCAGTGACAGTTACCAAACCAATATTCTCACCATATTCATTAATAATAATGGCAATTTCTTTATGTGCTGCCTTAAGTTGTTCTAACACTTGGCTAGCAGTTACGGTTTGAGGCAAATATAAAGGTATTTCTACATATTTCTTAATATCAAACTCTTCACCAGAACATACTTCTGCCAAAATATCAGTGATGTGAACAAAACCTACCACATTATTAATGTCACCATCTACCACTAAAATACGAGAAATTTTATTCTCAATTAACTTGGTTCTATTGGTTTGAAAATCATCAGCCAAGTTAATATATTTCCACTCACCACGGTGTGTCATAATAGAAGCTGCACTTTTTTCATCCATATGTAGCACATTGGCAACTAATTGCTTTTCGCTTTCATGAAAAACCCCCGCTTCAGTTCCTTGCCCCATCAATTCTTTAATTTCTTCATTAGTTATGGGAGATTGTTCAATTGCATGTAACTTAAAAATCTTTAAAATGATTTGACTTGTATTATTGAAAACCCAAACAATTGGGGCAGTTACTTTTGCCAACCAATACATTGGCAAAGCAATAATCACAGCAATTCTATCAGACATTGCCAAAGCAATACTTTTAGGAATTATTTCACCAAAAACTACAGATAAAAAAGTTAAGAATATAATAATAATTGCACTACCAAAAGTCATTGCAATATCTTTACTTAACCCTATATTCATTAATGTATCAGCCATTGGAATAACCAAAGCCTTTTCACCGATAATACCACTTAAAATTGCAATAGATGTAATTCCTACTTGAATAGCAGACAAGAAAAAGCTTGGAGCCTCTTGTAACTTCAATGCTTTCAAAGCCCCTACAGAACCTTTTTCAGCCAATTGTTGTAATCTTACTTTTTTAGCAGAAACTAATGCCATTTCACTCAATGCAAAAAAACCATTGAGAAAAATCAAAAACAAAATAAAAATAAATTCCATAACTTTTTAAATAACCTTAAGTGACAATTCCAGTGTTAGGCATTTTGCACTACCACCAGATAACATATATTGATTCAACGGTGTTTCCACCACGGTAATATCTAACGAATTTAATTTTTTTTGCAAGCTTGTGGAAGCCCTATTTAAAATCAAACAATTATCTAAACTTACCGCATTACAAGCAAAAAAACTAGCATCTTCTTCACTCACTGAAATTAGCTTATTTTGAAAAGTATCTTTTAATTCATTATTAGATTTTTCAGAAAAAGCCCCAGGATAATATAATACATAGCCATTGTCTAATGGACAAAAACAAGTATCTAAATGATAGTAATTAGGATTAATCAATTCAACTTGCATTAACTTAGTATTATAAGAAACCATCTTAAGCCATTCTTGAACATACTCTTTAGCAAGCCTACTTGTTCTAAAGCCGTACCCCAAAACAAGAATATTTTTATTTTTTTCTAAAAGTGCATCTCCAGCACCTTCAAAATAAATATCATTATGAACAAAATAATTATCTATCTTCAACCCTAGCCCAGAAATGTATTCACTGTAAATTGTACTTTCTGCTTGACGCTCAACACAAGCAAAATTTGAAATTAAGGCATGGTTATTAATTGTTAATGCAGCATTCGCTGTAAAAACTAAATCGGGAAGCTCTTCTGGTTGATTATGCATTACCACCACTTTGTGACCGACATCTTTAATCTTTTTGGACAAATCTTTCCATTGTTGATGAGCCTTATTTTTATCAACTTTTCCAATACTGGAACTCATCCAGGGATTAATATCATAATTTACGGCAAACGAATTAGGTTCACACATTAAAATCGTTTTCATTGATTTCCTTTCAAGGATTTTTTTCATTTGGGATTTTCTCATGAATATGCAAAATAATCAATTATATTTAATTGAATATCATTAAAAATAATTTTTATTATTAAAGCACCAATGAATGAATTTCCTTCATTGCATCTAGCAGAGTTCTTTTTAAACTCAAAGGATTATGTTCTTCTTCTTTTACAAAATCATATTCACACTTTTTCTTAGGATTGGCATGGTGTAATTTTGTGACATTTTCAGGAATCATTTTCATATAATTCCGAGATAGCTGATGAGCCAAATCATCATCTGTTCTACTATGATAACTTACCTCTAAAACATCAAAAGAAAATTCTAACATCATAAATTGAAGCAAGAAAAACTTGTCATCTTTTGAAACATTTTTCTTTTGATTATTAAATAAATGAACACTTGTTAAAGAATCTGTTTTAACCTTAACCATGTCAAAATTTTTTGACTTAACCCACTTTAATCCTTCAATAATTGCATAATCTTCATGATGATTAATATGAGGAACATCGTTAAGTGGCTTGGAAAACTTATCAATAATTTTGCCATTTAAAACCAAATAACCACCTATCCCACCAATTTTACACAAGTTACCTTGCCTATCAATATATTCACTCAAACTACCATCTACATGCAATATTGGAATAGCGGTTAAATTCATTCAGTTTCTCCCAAATTATTTTTTTCCTTAAACCAAAAAAGCCTTTGCACAGAAACTGTACATAGGCTTTTTTTATTGTTTGACATATTTAACTTAAGACCGAAAACGTTCTTATCAGAAATCAAGAATGATAAATTAATCATTCGCAATCTACCTTTAAGGAGCTAGTGTTTGTTTTTACAATCATAGAATATTTATTGGTTGTTGTATCTTTAATTTAATCTAATAATTTTTAATAGTCAAGAAAAATCAAAATGGTATTTTTTGCTCTTTATTTGCATTATTTTTTATCAAAACGTCGCTTTCTTTTTGAATTTCTAAAAGTTGTTCTTTTATTTTCTGACCTTCAACAAGCAAACCATTTAAATTTTTCTTATGAATATCACTTAAATTAGATTCTTTTATTTCTTCTTTTAATGTTTTGACATAATTATTTTTCATTAACTCATCACTTTTAGCCAACTCATTTATTGAATTTTGCTGTTTAATGTTTTTAGTTAAAATTTGATCTTCTATTTTAACTTTATCAATTGGAATATCATAATCCACAACTCTCCAGTCAGTATTATTTTGATGGGCAACCACAACATAACTAGGGTTTTGATGTCCAGGAAAAGCACTATATACAATACTGAACATTAAAACAGAATAAAAAACCATACAAGAATATGCAAAATATTTTTTAAACTTTAATGAAGCACTATCTTTTCTAGGATACTCATTATTTTTTTTGAAAAAATTAAACTCATATTCTATTGAACTGGAATCAATTTGTTTTTTATCCATATATGATTTTCCTAAAAAATTCTAAAAATAATTCTAGCCTTTTAGGAAAGCCTTGTCAAACAGCATAAACACTTGCTTTTAAAGCAAATATGAATATAATACCGCTTTAAGCAAACATTAATCACTAGGAGAATATATATGAAAAAATTTTTAGGCGCATTACTTTTATCCGCTTGTTCAATGCTAAGTTATGCACAAGAATTTGTAGGAATTACTGAAGGTAAAGACTATACAAAATTTAAAGTGGAGCAACCCATTGTTGAATCTACCAATAACAAGCCAATTGTTGTTGAGCTTTTTTGGTATGGCTGTCCTCACTGTAACGTCATGAGACCTATTAGTGAAAATTTTGTTAATAAACAAAAAGACAATATTGTTTCAATTAAATATCCCGCATCATTTGGTAATTGGGAAACTGGTGCAAGAATGTTTTTCACCTATCAAGAAATGAATATTTTAGATAAAATGCATGTCGCTACATTTAACGAAATTCATAATAAAAATAGCACAAAAATTTTATTCAAGGAAGATGCACGCAACTCATTCTTAAAAGCAAATGGTGTAGATGTTGCAAAATTCAATATGATTTATAATTCTTTCTCAATGAGTGCAAAAATCGGCAAATCAAAAGAAGTCATGAAAACACATCGTATTGAAAACACCCCCGTTTATGTTGTGTATAAAAATGGATTTGCTTATCAAACTAGCCCAGCATTAAGTGGTAGTTATGATAAAACAATCAATGCTTTAGAGAAAATAGTCGCTCCTAAAAAATAATTCGTCATGATTTAAAAATTCAAAGGGAAGCTATTGCTTCCTTTTTTATTTTAAAAGAACATTTGATTTTTTTTCAAAATCATTACATGATAGCCTTAATATTTGAGAACACTCATGAAGAAATCATTACATAACTTACTTTTTTCAAAAGGTAAAGAAATAAGCCTACCGCTATTTCTTTTTACTATAATGCTAACCACATTACCCTTTGCTATCATATTTTATTTGTTTTCTGATGGAAAGGTTACTATTTCAAACTTTTTAAACAACGCCTCCCTTATAGAGCATTCTTATTTTATTATTTATCTCATTGTTTTTGCTTTTTCTAGTTTATGGACACTAATAGACCAAAGAAAAACACAAATATCACTTAAAGAACTCACTGATGTATTACTTGAAAATCATTATCAACAAGATAAACAACAAATTGAGCTAGAGAATTTAATAGACGAACTAGAAGTTATGAAAAGCATTATTGAAAATGCTCCTTTTGGTATTGTATTCTCTAATGTACACGAAAAAGATGACCCGATTATTTATATTAATAAAGAATTTACAAAAATGACGGGATATACTAGAGAAGATATCATAGGTAAAAATTGCAGAATGCTACAAGGCAATGAAACAGATAAAAATGCAGTATGGGGAATTAGGCATGCTATTCAAAACAAGTATCCCTATGAAACTGAAATTTTAAACTATAAAAAAGATGGCACCCCTTTTTGGAATAGATTTTTAATTTTCCCGATTTACAACTCAAAAGGCGAATCTATTTATTTCGTTGGAGTTCAAACTGATATTACTCAGATAAAACATCTTGAAGAAGAACAAAAAAGAATGTCTGGTGAAATTCTAGAAGCACAAAAACTTGAATCTTTAGGAGTAACTATCGCTGGTATTGCTCACGACTTAAATACCCCGATTGGGGTTGCATTAACATCTAGTAGCTTTTTAGATAAACTTATTGGTAAATTAGAAACGGAAATGAACCGTGAACAAATAAATCCTGAAAAAGTTAAACAAACGATGCACTCTATTTTAAAAACCAATAACTTGATTAATAGTAATTTAGAAAAATCAGCACATTTAGTAAAAAGTTTTAAAGAAACCACTGCTGATGCAACTAGAAAAGAATGGAGGAAAATAAACATCAATTCATTCTTGACCACTTTATTAGTTAGTTTATCACCCATCTTGAATAGGTCAAAAGTAAAAGCTTCCATTTCTGCTGAAACACACTTAAATTTATATACTGAACCTGGTGCATTAGGACAAATCATTACAAATTTAATCGTTAATGCTACAGTTCATGCTTTTAAGGATATTGATGAAAAAACCATAGAAGTATATGTAGAAGAAAAAGAACAAAAAATATTAATCCACATAAAAGATAATGGTGTAGGATTAAGTCCAGATGCTATAAATCAAGCCTTTACACCGTTTTTCACAACCAATCGTAATAATGGAAGCTCTGGCTTAGGATTATTTTCAAGTAAAAGAATAGCACAAGAAATACTAAATGGAAATCTTGAATATAGTCAAAATATTCCCAGTGGAGCTATTTTTACGATAACACTAGCTAATGACAAAAAAGAAATTAAATAACACTAAATTCTAATATGGTGCTATAATCAAAAATAATTTTTATTTGGTAAAAACATGTCATTAACTAGCGAACTCAATAATAGTGAATCCCCAATTAGTCAATACTTTTCCAAAAGCTTTGACTTTAATTCGTTTTTAACTAACACTAATCTTGAACTACACGGTTTTTACACACTTGAACCTAGCAATAAAATTCATTATCCTTGGTCTGATGTTGGACACATTACAGAGTATTTAATGCTTATTCATATCGGTCTATCCATTGAAGAATTGTTTCCAATGCAATTCGCCAAGACAGAATATAGCCAATACTATCAAAAAACATTGCTAAAATATCAAGACACAAAAGTATTTTTGATCAGCAAAGAAAAATTTTCTGAACTGATTACTGACCTCTATAAACTATCTAAAATAGAAGGACACTTTCGTAGCGGAAAAGCAGTTACAGCACAGCAACTCAACAATCTCAATGCAACAAAAATAATGCTGCAAGATATTACCAATCTCTATTTTAAATCGTTAGCAGTCAACCCAACCATTAATGACCAGAAAAACTTTTTTTGCTACAATCCAACTTTTGATTTAAGTGGGGCAGTAGGGGGTGCGGATGCCGATCTTTATCTAATTAAACCTAATGGTAATTTTTTAATTGATCTCAAAACCACCATTAAACCAATCATTACAAAAGACATGCTGCATCAATTATTAGGGTATGTTTTTTTAGATGAAAGTAATAGTCATCAATTTAAAGAAATCGGTATTTATCTTACTAGACAAAACCTTATTTCTTGTTGGAATCTTGAAGAACTCATAAGCAACTATAGCTCTTTCAAATCAGTTGAAGAAGCCAAACAAAAATTTTGCGAAACCGTTAAAATTGATTTTTTTAGTAAACGATTTTTAAAAAAATAAGCTCCATTGGAGCTTATTTTCAAGTTTATCAACGGTCACTAAACTCACAGAGATATCGCAAATGAACTTGCTTAGTATCATAAACGATCATCTCATTGTTCAAAACACCAGACTTGTTTGCCTTTGCAAAAGTTGAATCAGACCCCTTAACTGGAAAAGCATTACCTGGGGATGAAGGAATATGCTCTTTACCCATGGCAACATCTGCGACAAACATAAAGCAATTATTGTCTCTTGAACCACCATCCCAATAACCATAAGAATAGTTCAATGATTTAGTAGATTGGTCAGAGAAATAAACCCCATTACCAAACATCCGTCCAGTAATGTGATAAGAACCACCTGAACGAGGAATAATTAACCCATTCTTCAAAATAGACAACACATTAAATGCACGAGTTCCATGCCAAAGCATTTTCACATTGCCAACCTTTTTTGCGGCAACATCAAATTGAGTTTTCATATCTTGATTATCAAGCTCAAAAACACTCTTAAGCTTCAAATGAGAACTCACATGCTTTGCATTCTTATTCTCCAAATAAAACCTATTCAGTTTTCTAATAACTTCATCATCTTCCACCATTTTAAGTTGTGTGGCAAAAACTTTTTCTTCAGAAATATTCTGCTCACTCATTTTCTTGCGCAATTCAGCTTCTTTATTCCTATAAAGATCCAAAGAACCCTCTAACTGGTCAAGCAATGAGTTTTGAGCATTTAAAGAAGAAAAGCTTGTAAAGAAATTCTCATACCAACCACGGCGAGTTGGAACTTTTTGAGGAATAAGTCTCAAGTAATTTTCCAATAAATCAATATATTTTTGAGAGGCATAATCTTTTCTAGAAGTAAATCGTTCAATTTTTTCCAAAAGTTCACGAGCATCACCAATTGTAGAAGCAGTAACTAATCCCAAAGGAGTAGTGATAAGACCCGTTTCATCAATTTTAATATTACCATTTGAAGCCGTCATAATTTGATGACGGTTCATTTCAGCAAGACGCTCAACCAACTTAATCAGAACAGATGCACTTTTATCTTGCTTTGCATCCACCTTAACCATATCACGCTTTGCAGCTTCAGCAAGTGCCATTTTATCTTGACCAGTTTTTGAAACATTGTTCAAACTAACAATTTGTGTGCGGACATAACCCTTCGCTGTTTTCTTTCGAACAATATCGTCGAATTCTCGCTTCCCCCCAAAATAAGTCTTTGATTGACCCTCAGCACCTACTCGCCCCCAGCGAGCAACAACACTATCATCATCATTTAACAGAACTTCATAAAACTTGTTGTTGTTCTCAACAGCATCAGTAAAAATTAGCATTGCACTATCTTTAAGGGACATTTTTTTCTCCTTTAATTTATGGTTAATTATACAATAAAAAGTGAAAAAATACAAGAAAAAATAAAGCAAAAAACCCTTTAAAATCAATTGCTTAATATATAATTTAGCTAATAAAAAAAGGCATGATTTTTCATACCTTTTGAAGAAACAATTCCAACAGAAATTTAAATTTTTGGGGAAGAACCTTGTTTCATATGAGGCATTTCTTCCATATCTACTTCTGGGGCATCTTCTATATTGAAAATATCCTTACGGTGCTTTTTCGCAAAAGTTTTATAGTCAATAGGTTGGTCAAGATAAGCATTCATTAACATACCCATAAATTCTGGATGCTCAGTTTTTGCCTTAATTGCATAATCCTTACGAGAAAGTTCTCTATTCTCTTCATGAAAACTTTCTACCGTTTTTACAATATGGTTATAGATTGGTTGAACATGATGCTCCATTTCGGCAACCTTATTTAAAACATAAGGATCATCAGCAAACATAGAACGTAAGTCATCTGTTGCTTCCTCAATAACTGCTTCAAACAATCTCTTAGGAGAATTCACACTATCTTTTGTATGGTGCAAAGTAATGTATTTCAAATTTTTAATTTTGGTCAAATATGAAACAGACTCATTTACCACAATCTCAACCACATAACCTTCACCCTCTTGTTCAGCACGCACTGCATCGACAAACTTTCCATGCTCTATATCTTTATCGTGTAAACTTTCGTGCTTCACCATACGATTTTTAATTTCTTGAAGTCCACATTCATCTAAAAGATTTTTCAATTTTGAAGCAAAATAATTCTCACCATCTTTATGGCTGCGAACAGACAACACAGTTAAATTTTCTTCTTGATAAGGAACAACAATTCTATTTTCTGGTGAGGTGTATTCTAAATTAACAGTAAATCCCATATTAACTAATTGTTGCAATTCTTTTTTAAATTGAGCATTTTCATCTCTGTTAATCATCTTCATTGCATCTAAAGCTTGGCTAGAAAACAAAGAACCTTTTGATTTAAAATAAAGCTCACCATCATGCAAATAGGTAGAAATTAATGAGCCATCCATTTTAACCATCTTGTCACCCAAACGACCTAGAGTATGGTCAACTCCACCCTCTTCATAATTAAAGAATTTTTCAGGAGGAAGACTAACTAAAATAATTTCTTCTTGATTAGTCACATCAAACATAATACCACGGCAATTCAAAGCAGATGGAGCCTGGAAAGATGTCCAAGATGCCAAATTATAATTCATAATGCGGTAGATTTTATCATGAAGGCTAAAATCCTTAAAAAAGAAAGACTCATCTTTTTCAATTAATTCCATTAGTTCTTTATAAACTTTTTTAGTAAAACTCATTTTTTATCCTTGATTTTGTGCTATTTAATATTCTACCAAACTGATGACCTAGTGTAAAGAAAAACTCAATTTAAAAACAAAAAAATATTGTTTTTTTTCAATAAAAAACTCTTGTTTTATGATATAATAAGCTCTACTTAAAAAGGAGTAAAAAACCATGATTAATCACAACATCCAATTGCTTGAACTTATTGAACAAGACCGTGGAGAAATGATGCTTCCTAGCGAAGACAATCATTCATCTTTTGAAACCAATGTGCGGCAGTTTATTATCCTTTCACGGCGACTTTTTAGCGAACTAGCACTAAACTCAGATCTTGCAGAAGATAATGAAATTAAAGTTCGTAAACACAATGATTTTGAAGATGAATACTTCCCCTATTTTGGCTTAACTCTTAAATTTAAATATCGTGATGGTGATCTTGACGATATGAGGGATTTTGTTGAAGAAGAAGGCGACGAATTTTTTAATGCACTTATTCAAACAGTTACTCAAAGTAATGTGAGGAAAATTCGTGGTAATAGGGGTGCATTTGTCAGAGAATTCCGACGTGTTTCCGACCCCGTTCTTGGTGATGTGATGGAAACTAAGATTGTGGTTTCTACTAGCATTTTTTACAACGATTATCGTGTTACTACAGGTTTCCCCTCAAATACCACTGAACTTGAACAAGTGACTGAAGATATTTTTAGAACAATTGATACTTTTTGGGGCGACCAGCTTCAAATTGAAATTACACCTATTCTTATTTCAGAAGTTGAAATGGAAGCCAACTTTTAAACCTATTGATTTTTCTTAAAAGTCTAGTAAAGGAGTTCATGTAACTCCTTTTTTTATTAACAACTATGAATATTACATTACAACCCAGTTTTGAATTTAACATTGAACAATTACTCTCATTACACCACAAAGCAAACCTTACCCCATTCCAACATGGTATGCCACCAACAACAGATAAAGAAAATATCAAAATCAGAGAATCAATGAACTCCAGTTCTTGGAAAGAAGGTAAAAAAAGAACCTATATAATTCTTGTAGATGGCACTTTAGCAGGCAGATTATCTTTTGAAATTTCCGAGGAAAGGGCGGATGTATCTTTTTGGCTCATTCCCGAATTCAGGCATAAAGGTATTATGAAGATTGCTTTAGAAACTGGATTAAACGAATGCTTTAAATCCAATCTTGCAAATGTCTTTCATGCATCTTGTCTTGACACTAACTCAAATGGTCAAGATTTCTTAAAAAGTATTGGGTTTAGTAAAATGGATTCTAGCCTAGCACTTTTTGATAACTTTATACTTACCAAAAAACAATTTTTAGCTTCTTAATTTTTTGATTTGAAAATTCTTTTTGCTAGAATATTCCTATGGAAAACAAAAAGAAAACAAAAACAGGGCAAGAAATTAAATTAAGAATATTTAAGATAGACGAAGAAATTCAAAAAACTCGTCTATTTGATACTTTTGTTTTTCAAGCGTTAATCAATAATGAAGTTATTGGATATGCAAAACTCACCTATATCAGCGAAACAAACTCTCAAAAACTAAAAGAACCTTTTGATTATTTTATTTATAAGTTATATGCAAGCGATGAGAAAACCATCTCATTTTATGAAAATAAAGATTACAAGAATTTATTGATTAAAATAGGTTTAAGAGATATTAACTTAACAACAGAAGACGTTGAAAAACTTAGCAAAAAAGAATTAGAAAAAAACTTCAATTTTTTTAAAAATAAAATCAATCAAACCTACGAACATCAATTTAAATATTTTTACGATTATTGGGTAAATAAACCCAACATTGAACTCATTAAAGTATTGAGTGAAAAAGACGATAAATATACTGATTTTTTTCTAAAAGGTCATCCACTTATTGAACGAAAAGAAAAAACAAATTGGCAAGGTCAACATATTGGGGCAGCACTATATGATGCATGCATTCACTGGTGTCAATCACAAAATTTATCATTATGGGCAAGCACCACCCAAACAGAAGATGCTAAACGCATGTGGAAAAACATGGAAAAATTACCAAAATTTACCTTAATGCTAACTGAACTTTTTAAATATAATCAAGAAGGTCAAGTGATCCAAAAAATAAGCAGACCCAAAATAAATCTTACTTGATTTATACATAGTTTTTCATATAACTATGAATACATTACTTGTATTGGGAAATTTATGGAAGAAACAGAAAAGAAAACAAAATACTCTACAGTCAAAGAAGTTTCTAATGACATTCATAGAATTAGTGAAATTGCAGAAACTTTAAAAAGCCTATATTTCAACAAAGACAATGTGGACACAGAAGCCATCTTAAAATATGAAGCAGAATTTGCTGATAGAAAGATGGATATTGTTGAATATCTCAAAGACTCTGTTCGTTACGACATGTTTAGAACTTCTCCAGATGCAAGACATGCTTTATTCTTTAAGAAAGTTCAAGAGAACTTTTTTGAAATGGAAATTGGTTTTGACATGGAACTAAAAGAAAAAATCTATCGTGATTTTTCCGATTCTCTTTCAAAAATGGCTCCAGAAACTCTTGTTACACCACAAGAAAAAAGAAACCAACAAATGTTTGAGGCGATGAGTGAAGAAGATAAGGAAAGATACAGAGACATTTCAAAATTAATTTATCAAATTCATCACGAAACCAGAACATTCCAAATGAACTGGAATTATTTATTGGCTAATTTACCAGAATTTTTAGATGCAACTGGAAAAAGAGTTTTATCTTTAGTTAAAAACAATCCTCATTTCTTAAAAGACCATCCTAATCATTTTTTGAAAAACAAAGGTTCTTACACCAATCTTGCTCCTAACACACAAGAATTGAATGAAGCATTTCAAGGTGCAGCAACAGGCTATACAGAATCAAAAGAAAAACTTTCTCGCTATGAAAAGATTTTTTCAGATTTTGAAAGCAAAAAACCAGAAGAAGAAGCGATTATTCAAATTCGTGAAAAAGCATTAGGAAATACATTGGATCAAAAAGCACGTAACAAACTACAATAATCATTTGAAAAGAAGATTATTATGAAAAAACACACTTTAGTCTGTATGCTTAAAGACGATAAAAAATCTTCTTTTAAAACTTTAAAATTGAGTTCAAACCCCTCTCTTGAAAAAATTAGAGAGGTTTATTATCACAATCTTGAAACCCTATCTTACATTGTTCAATATTGCCAAAATAATGCTATTTATTCTTTGCGAGTCTCTAGTGTTTTATTTCCACTTTCTTCACATAGAGATTACAGAGAAAAACTAGCACCTCTTTTAGATGAAATTGGAAAAGAGTATGCCAAAATTGATTATTCTAATTTAGAATTAAGTTCACACCCAGACCAATTTATTCTTCTTTCATCCGTCAATCCAAACGTCAATGAAATGAGCAGATATGAGCTAGAAATTTATGCTCACATGAAACAATACATACCTTGGAACCTAGTCAACATTCATATTGGTTCAAAACAAAAGGGGCTTGAACATCACTTTAATATTTTTCAAAAAGAAGTTGAATTATTAAGCCCACTAGCCAAATCCTTGTTAAGTGTTGAAAATGATGAAAAAAGTTATTCATTTAAAGAAACATTATATTTCGCTAAAAATTGCGGATTGATGATGGTTCCAGATTTTCATCACGAAAGATGTTTTCAAAAACGATTAACTAATAATGGATTGGGATTATCTCTTGAAGAACACATTAAGTGGAATTATTCTATTGATGAACAAATTTATGATGATTTAGACGAGATTATTTCTACTTATAACCATAAAGATGCATCACCCCTTTTCCATATCAGTAGCCCTATGTTTGGGTGGAATGGTAACTTTAAAGACCATTGTATTCATTCCGATTATATTGATGATTTAGACTACCCAAAAGATTTAGAATCTTTGATGCTAGCTAAAAATCCTAATCGTGATTATCGCCTAGACATTGAAGCAAAAGCAAAAAACGAAGCCATATTTAAAATTGAAAAGCGATAATTAAAAAGCCCCAATTTGGGGCTTTAAATTAATCTTCTTTATTTTCTACAATAACATTTTCTTTGTCAGTTATTTTAGGAGTTTCTTCCTTCATCCAATAGCCACCCTTGGAATATTCTTGCCACATCCACTTTAACCAACTCATTAAACTGAATGCCAACCACACCCCCCAGACTAACATCATTGCATGATACACAGATAAAGGTAATGAAATCACATAAGGGTTCTTATCTACCCCATTCCAGGATTGAACATACCAATAAAGTTGATTTGCTCCGCTCTGAAAACCAGTAATGAAAATTTCTGGTTTTTGCAAAAGCCCCACTGCTACCATAGAAATTAATGTAAGCAACCCAATTCCAGTTAAAGCCCCCAATCCAGTTTGAAGCCGATTAAATCTTGCCACATTAAACCCACTTTCACTCTTACAATAATCTAATAATTTATCTCTAAATGAAAAGGCAACAATCCAAGCGACAATAATCACTACCGATACCAAAGCAGTTTGAGAAAGCCCCAATAGTAGCAATAACCAAGATAAAAACCCTAATGGAGTTTTGGTTGTTTTAGTTAATATTCCAGCAACCAATACCAATGTTGCAATAATACCCCACAATAACACAATAGGTCTAATATCACCACCACCCGCATACAATACCCATCTATCTTTTAAATCATCTTTAAAGCTAGCATTGGTCACTGGGGTTTCGAATTTAATATTAGGTGCAACTTGATAAAAACTTTCTTTATTTGCCTTAAAGGTTACTTTGACTTGATTTTTACCAGCTAACAAATCTAATGCTAACACACCTTCTTTAATTTTATCTTCAATCATTACACCATTGACAAACACTTGTACAGATTCTGTTTCTTTATCTTCAAAGTTAACAATATACCTTCCACCTACAGAAGTATTAATATTAAAACTAGCATCATAAACTAATGGCTCATTTCCTCTTTTGGTTTGAATTGAAAAATTTTCCACATTAGTTTCTTGTCCTTCAATGAGTTTAGGAAGTGCAAGCTCTAATACAACTTTTTCATTTGGCCACATTGTCCAAGTGTTAATGGTTTTATATTTTCCACTGCTATTAGAAGATATTGGACTTAATCCCTTATGAGAATACAACCAATTATTCTCATTATAAATTGTCCAATTTTCCAAATTATTTTTATCAGTATTTTCTAAAACCAATTTATCAACTGGAGTTAAATTACTTTCCCAACTAATATTACCATTACCCAATGAAATTTTAATATTGCCATCCACAACTTCTAATTCGCTATTTAAGGGACTTTCACCTTCTAATAACTTAACATTTAAATTGGTTATTTTGTTTTTAGGAACTTGTAACAAGGGATATACCGTTGTTTTCATTTTCCACTTCTCTGCCAAATATATTTCTCTATTGATAGAGTAAATTGTTTTATCCCAAATATCTTTAACAGATTCTTGAACTTTTACTTCTTCTGTTTCAGATTGCTGTAAAACTTCTTGCTTCTTTTCAAATTCTAAGAAAAAACTATTTCCAATTTTTTCAAACTTAACAGATTTGCCCGAATTGTTTTCAAAATTTTTGGGATCACTTATTAATCCCACTTTAAAACTATTTGGTTTTAAATATGCTTTTATATTAAGAGAATGAATACCATTAGGAACAGCAACATAAATTTTATTATTTAATATTGATACTGCATTGGTTGTTTTTCCATTTAATGAAAAACTACTCCAATTAAAAGAATTTATATCAAAAGGTAATTCAACCATTGTTAATTGAGAAGCACTTAATGGAATTTCAAAATCCACCAATCCCTTAGATAAATCCACATTAGAAATTTTTAATCCTAATGTTGTTCCACATAGTGTTTCACACTTTTTAGATTGAATATAACTATTTTCAAGGTTTTCTAAAGAAAAGTCTGATGGGTATTGTGCATAAGATAAACTTGCACCAGATAACAACAATAAAGAGGCTACTATTTTTTTCATTTTAAAAATCCTTTTTGTAAATCATTAATTAATAATTTTTGTATAAATTTACAGTTTTTAATTTTTGATGGTAATTTTTCAAACCAATCTTTTTTATTATTTAAATGCATCAAACCTATACCGAAAACCAACAAAGTAATCAACAAAAACACCATTTGGAAAATAGAGAATAAGTTGACTAACCAAACTGGGGCAATCCAAAAACTTACTTTTGATTTTTCTGTAATTGTTCCCTCTTGACGGATGGTATATTTGTTTGAAGCCCAACCCCAATTAGGAACACCACTTCCAACCTGAGATTTCTTTAATACAATTTCTTCTAACTCTTTTTGCTTAAAGTTATTCACTTGTATCTCTTGTGTTACAGACTGGCTATCCATCATTATTGGAGCCGCAGCAGGCATTGGCATACTTCTCATTGCTTTTTCCATTGGAGCAACACCATTTAAAGTAGCAACATCATGCATCCCAGAATCCATCGCATACTCTTCCATATTTTGAGGCATATTATTTCTTAAATTATTAAAATTTAAATTTAATACAGAACTTAATACACCCAATCCAATTATCGCAAAAACAACAGTTACGATTTTTGATATTAAGCCCTTAGATGGCTTTTCTTCTTTTTGCTTATTTTTTGTTAATCCAAATACAATCCAAAGCACAATAGCTAAGAACACTAAATGTCCTACATAAGAGCTTCTATTCATTAAAGTGATTTGATTAATCAATATTTCCAAAGAAGGATTAATAATTAATTGTGTTTCTACACGAATAAAATCAAATACATATAAAGAGAACAAAATAAATGCAGCACCACCGACAATACTAACTATTTTTGCAAACCTACTTTCAGTTGAATCGGGTAATACCTTCAACAATCCTAATGTAAATAATATTGTTAACCATAATTGCCAAGAAAACACTTCTGATTGAAAAATCATTAATCCAGCAAATGCCATAATTGCTGTTGTCTTTCCAAATAACTTATAAAAAGCAAGAACAATAATAAAGACAGAAAAAATGGTATATAAATTCCAGTGATCCCACCAAGTATTTTGTGTTTTAATAGAATCCCCAAAAGCAGCAAACATCTTCATTCTTGGAGCCAAATAAACATCCCAATTATTTAACTCTCCAGTTCCACTCCAAAATTGTGTATTCACTTCTGAATTTTTTGAAACACTTTGAGAACTCGCTTGGAAATTACCTTTAGGTATAATAACACCTTGTTTTTCATTCGCTTCTACTAAAACTTGATTTTGTTTATTTAAAATAAAACTTTCTATTTGAAGATCAGAATTGGTTTTGGTTAATAATGGAACTCCATAATTGTTTATGCTCATGCTATCTAGATGAATCATCTTATCTTCATTTAATCCAAAATAAGATTTACGATTAAACTTAACATTTAAATTATTGTTTTCTTCTATTCCACGACGATTTGTTTTTATATTAAAAGACTCTTTAACCAAATAAGAAGGTAAGTTTATCCATTCTGGTGGAACACTTGCTTGAGCAGGATTAACTTGTTGACCACTTACGACTTCTATTTGTCTAATATTATTTGCTTGCTCAACAGACCATATTTCATTTTGACTATTAGAAACTAATCCTTGAGTATTTAATTTTTCTACATTATTGAGCAAAAATGACTCTATCATTAGTTCATGTTCACCCGCTACTAATTTCACCCAAAAACCATCTTCTTTCTTTTCTATTTGAAGAGGTGATCTGGCTAAATTAAATTCAAACCCTTCAGGTAATACTTTCCCTAAATTAAAATCTTTCGGCTGACCAGAATAAATAACTCTTAATTTAGTAGTTAAAATATTAGGAATTTGCATACTTATTTTTCTAAATACCGCAATATCCAACTGTTCTTTTTGCGAAACCTCTTTCAAAATTGTATTTTCTAAATTTTCTGCAATATCAACAACTTGTTTAACAATATTGCCTTCTTTAATAAATTGCTTTTTAGGTATGTTATTATTAAAAATTAAAGGGCTTGTATCAAATCTAATTGCAGCCAAGTCTTTTGAATGATCTTTTGGCAACAATATTTCAATCTGAAAATCTCCTTTAGGAGCATAAACAAATAATTCTTGATTTTTTGGAACAATTTCACTTTCTTTGCCATTCATTAAGACTTTCTTAAACCACAATTTAGATTGATTATGTTGACTGCTTATTTTTGATAATTCAGGCAACTTAACATATCCATCAATAAAATTTGCTCCAGATACTACTATTTTATATTCACCATTCACAGAATCTAAAGTTACTGAAGAAATTAAAGAACAAGATGAATTACCATTCATTTGAGGACAATTTAAATGGAGGTTATTACTCTTGATAACATCTAACCACTCTAAAGCGCCCTTAGGTAAGGATGATTCTACATCCTTATTTTTAATTAAAAAATATGAATTCCCTTTATACCTTTGATTCATTAAAAATTGATTATCTTGCTCTATTGGTTGTGGTGCCTCAATAACAGATTGTTCGATAGGCGGAGGAAGTTGAGGAGGTTGTGGCATTTGAGGAGCGAGGGATTTAGCCATCGTGGAACTTGCCAAAACTAATAAAGACATCCCAAAGATAGTTTTTCCAATTTTTGTTCTATAGATTTTTTCCATTTAAAATCCTTTTAAAATTCTAATTATTATTCAAATGAAATAATCAATTAAAAATTTAAAGTCAAAAAAAGCATTAAAACAAAATAAAAAAGCACCATTCGGTGCTTTTAAGGGGGTAGAAAATCAATTAAGCGATTTCAATCTTTGAAGATTTTGACTCAATAACTTTCTTAGGCAAAGTTAAGAATAAAACGCCATTTTCATACTTTGCAGAAATTGCTCCTTCATCAATGTCTTCATTGAAAGTAAAGCTTCTGCTGCGCTTGTTGTATGTTCTCTCCATACGCCAAATTTTTTCACCTTCTTTCTCTTCTTTTTGAGTTTTAGCTTCTGTTGCAATAGTTAAAATTCCATGTTTAAACTCTACTGAAATATCCTCTTTTTGAACACCAGGTAAATCAGCATGAACTTGAAACTCTTTTTCATTTTCAACAACATCTACCCTCATTGAAAATGCTGAACGAAGTGCAGGCAACCCTTCATTATTAAGGTCATTAAACAAATCAGTATCAATAATGTTGGCAAATGGTGAACGAACGATTAAATTAGATAACATGTTTTTTCTCCTTTAAATAAAAGTTTGGTACTTTATTATATGGTTAGGGGTTTTTAAAAAACAAGGGGCATATTAAAAAATATTTTAAAAATATTGAATAAACAGGAATATTTTTCTTTTTCACTTGCTTTTTTTCTCTTTTTCTTTTAATTCTTTTTAAAATAATATTTAAACATTCAATTTATCTATAGCAAATAGAAAATTAAAGGAGATTTTTATGATGGGTGATATCGCCAATATAGTCATGTCAATGGATATAACTCACTTGATGGGTGCCGGTGGAGGTGCCGTGGGTTTTATCGGATTGGTAGCTTATGTGGCACTTAAAAAGAAATCAACTCCAAAAACTAAAGAGCAAAAACTATTTATTGCCCCCGACTTTAATAGTCCCTCAAGCTCTGAAGGTGCTGGAGATGAAGCAACTTATACAGTAAATACTCAATCTGAAGCATCACAGGTTAGACCTCGTATTTCCGAAGTAAAAAACACCACTGCTTCTATTCCACAAAACTTACCTACAGAAACCTCAGTAGCAGAACTATTTGAAAGTGCTTTAGTTTTTGATAAGTATGGAAATGTTGATGAAGCCACTGAAGTTTTAAAAGAAGCCATTCAAAAAGAAGCACATCCTAAAGAAAAAGTTCGTCTTCATGTTATTTACAAAAACTACATTACTAAAAAGGGGACATTGGCACAATTAGCAGAGCGTTATCCTAGCTTTTTCAAACCAAAGTCTTCTATTACCAATACATCAACAGAAACCTCTGAAGAAAAAACAATTGGAGATGAAATTAGGAAAGCTCAAGAAGCAGAGCCAATTAAGCCTATTGATAAAGAAAGCGAACCCGGTCAAACTGATCAAGACACTCAAAAATTCTTTTCTGATTTTGGAGACTTGGCGAAGCAGATTCAATCTGAATCTAACAATTTAGATAAGCCAGAATTTAAAAAAACAACAACAACTTCAACAGAAGAACCAGTTTTTGATGTTTGGGCTAATTACATGAGCATGCAAGAAGGAAGAATGAGTTTAAAAAATACATTCGTCCATTTAAGTAATGCATGGGGAACTGTAGCAGGTATTGCTGAACTACAAGAAAAAATCAATCAAGAAATTGGCAAGGATAGATTAGGAAACCCAGTGCCTTGGGCAATTGTTTCAGTTCTTCCAATCAAAGACAATAAATAAATTATTTTTATTATTTATGAACTAATCACAGATATGGCACTTGCTATCTCTGTGATTTTTTTTTAGCCTAACACAATAAATTAAAAAATAGGAAACAGTGTGGATTTTAATTTTTGGACAACACTTGAATGGACTGGAGCAATTATTGCATTGCTAGGTTCTTTTTTTATGGCATCTCATAAAGTTAAGCCGGTTTATTGCTGGATATTATGGTTATTATGTAATGTTTGTTTTATTTTTTATTTCTCACACCACAATCAATTAAGTCTTATGCTTATGCATGTCGGCGGTTTATTTATTAATAGTTTTGGTTTATACCAATGGTTACAACATGAGCAAAATATTAACCAAAAAGTAATGAAACTGCTCATTTCTTTTACCATTTTATTTTTTGCTGTTTCAATTTACTACACGATATTATTTGCAATAGAACCAAACATTAAATATGCAGAGTGGATTGGCTCAATGACAGGTTTAACGGCATCATTTCTTTTAGCCTCTAGACACAAATATTCTTTCTTATGTTGGTTTGTTTGGACTATAAGCAATTTAATACTATTAGCAGTTACTATTATCACTGAACAATATGGTGTTGTCTTTTTACAGACTGGATTTATGATTTCCAATGTTTATGGTTCAATTACCTGGGTTAAGAAATATTTGGCAACCCACAAGATTCAACCCGTTGAAGAACAACTTCATCCTTAACTTTTTAGATTTAAATCATTAAATAAAAAAACTAAATACACAATCATTAAAGTTGTGGATTTTTTAATATTTGTTAATTAATATGCTTATTATTTTCTACAATGTTCTTGCAACTTCTTAATTACACTAGCATGCATTTGAGAAATTCTAGCTGGTGTTAATTCCATTACAAAAGCCGCTTCTTTTGCACTTAATTCTTCTACATACATCAACTGCATCATTACCTGTTCTTTCTCAGATAATCTACTAATGCCGTTTGCTACAATCTTCATCAATTGTTTTTTATGAACTTGAGACTCTACATCCTCATCATCAGATTCAACTTGCATTACTTCTTCAGTTTCTTCAAAAGATACAAATGAATGAATTTGATTTTTATTCATGACTGAAAAGTAATCATCTATTGAAACACCACAAGCTTCTGCAATCTCTCCATCACTTAAGTGGTCTTCACCCTTATTTTGTAATGACTGAACTTTTTCTTGAATTTGTCTAAAAAGCTGACGGTCTTCTTGACTTAAATGATCATTACGGCGCAATTCATCTAGTATACTGCCTCTAATTCTAGTTGTTGCATAAGTTTCAAAACTTGCAGCTTCACTAGGCTTATATTTATGCAAAGCATCAATTAAACCCAATGTCCCACACTGAATTAAATCATCTAATTCCATTGAGAAATTAATTTTCTTATAAATTCCAGACGCAATCTTTTTTACTAGAGGCAAATATTGCTCTACTAAAGTTTTATTGTCCAATTTCCCTTTTGCATTATAAATCATTCTATATTGCCCGATGCCTTCATAATTTTAATGTTTTATTACCTTACAAAAAAAATGTGAATTTACAAGACTTTTAAGATAAGTGATAGTTTAATTTTATAAAACCCAATAAAAAAAGTCGGGCTAGACCCGACTTTAATATTTAATTAACAGATTATGAATTTAGTAAATTAGCAATGGTTTCTTTATCACTTAACATTTTATCGGCAATCGCTTCTGGATCTACCTTAAAGGTTTTATTCTTTATCTGTTCAGCTAATTTTTCCAATCTTGAATTTTGAGATACACCACCCAATCCAGAACTAGATAAAGATTGCATAACAACAGTTTGAGAAGCTACAGTTTCAGCCCCCTTAGCTTGAGCAGATTTTGCTGCTTGAGCCGCTGCTTCCCTAGCCTTTACCTCTTGGGTATAAGCTGGTGGTGGGGTGTTTACTTTATTTATATTCATTTTAGCTCTCCGTTCTTATGCTGCTGCTTTTTCTTTAGATAGTTCTTTCCATGCTTCTTTCAAATCATTAAAACTATCGGCAATTTTTTGTAAATCTTCAGTGTTATTTGCAATATTTGCCCTTGTTATGTTAATCATTGCACTGCCGTAAAAGTTTTGAAGGTTTGTAGCCACTTCACCAGTTGACAAATCAAGGTAAGCAACTAAACCTAACTCGATTAAGTCCATTGTCTTTTGAATTCTAACTTGTTTTTCTGGCAAATTATTGGCTTCAATTGCATTGATAGCCCCATTTAAATGACTAATGATTTTATTATAAATCAAGACCACCAACCCCGCCTTACCAACGCTCATCACTTCCGCTTCGGCTTGCATATTAACATAAATATTTCTTTTTTGAATAAACATTTTTTTCTCCAAATTGCTTTAATTAACCATTACTCTTATTCATTTGTGCCGTCCAGTTGGTAATCACATTTTGGCTACCATCCAATTGACCAAGAATATTCTGAAGATTATTGAATTGTTTTCTATAACTTGTCTCGTATGACAAAAGCTGGTCACTCATACGATCTCTCTCTTTATTTAACTTATTGACTCTTTGCTCCAAAATATCACTTCTATAATCAATCGTTCCACCAGTCTTACCTATTTTATCCAAAGTTGAATTAGTTGCATCAACCTTATCAAACAAACTGTTAACAGCGGTTGTTAACGCGGAAGGATCACTTGTATTCAATGCATCAAATTTTGCAGTATTGAATTGCAAAACTCCACTCTTATCAAAACTAAGACCAATTTTATTATACACTACAGGATCTAATTCTCTTCTAAATTGATCTGCAAAACGTCTCAATGTAAAATCAGATGACTTATTGGCCGTAGCAACAGTAGAATTAAAATCTTTTACAAATTTTTCTAAAGTAGTTTTAATTTCTTCAGTAGTTAATGGTGTGATTTGCAATTCTATTTTATGGGTACTTTCCTTTAAACTTGAAAAAGATGACTTTAATTTAGCCCAAGAAGAAATTTCTGACTCATAAGAAGAAATTTTTTTATCAAGAGTACTTATTCTTGCCTCATACGGCTTCATTAAAGCAGAAACCATTGCATTCACATCCAAGCTTGAACCAATTGAAGTAGCCATTTTTATATCCTCTCATTTAAAATTGAACCCGCTGGAAATAATTTATGATTTTTTTCCAAAAACTTGTCAATTTGTGCAGCTAAATGAATCATTTCTTCAGAAGGAAATTGTTGAATTACACGATGACTACTTTGGTCAATAAATTTCATAATTTGTTTACCACTGTGTTCATCCATTGAAAATTCTAAAGAAAGATTTTCATTGTTAGCAAGAGTATTCAACTTTTCTGCTAATTCATTAATTTGATTTTCAGAAAGTGGCGGAGCTTTTTTGGATTGGTTATTAGGTGTAATTAAATCTTGCTGCTTACCACCATCTCTGATGTTAGCTTTAGTTTCAACATAATTAGATAAGACTTCTCTTACCACCATTTTTGAACCCGAATTATTTATTCCTGAAATTTCCATTTTTATCCCCTTTTAACAAAGTATGACCGGAGATTCCGGTCATACTCCTTGTTTAATTAAGCAAAATCAATTATCTGAGCAAGCTTAAAATTTGCTGTGGTTGCTGATTGGCTTGAGCCAACATTGCTACACCAGCTTGTTGCAACACTTGAGCTTTAGCCATGTTTGCAGATTCTTGTGAATAATCAGTATCCATGATACGGCTACGAGCAGCAGATTGATTTTCAGAAGTAGTTCTCAAATTCTGAACCGTAAAATCCAAGCGGCTCAAACCAGCACCGATAGTAGCACGGTCAGAGTTAACATTGTCGATTGCAGTGTCTAAAGCTGTAATTTGAAGAGAGGCAGCAGCAGCATCAGTTAAGCTTCCCAAGCTAGTTCCGAGACCACTTCTGTCAGTTGTTACAACATCTAATTCTTGAGAAGCATCAGCACCCACTTGATATGTAAATGTTGCAGCATCACCACCAACAACAGCTAACCCATTGAACTTTGTATCTGTTCCTATACGATCTAATTCAAGTTTTAGTTCTCCGTATTCTTTTTGCATTAAAGTATAATCTGCCGTATCATAAGAACCGTTAGCACCTTGAACAGCTAATTCACGCATACGACCTAAAATATTTCCCATTGTTGATAATGCACCGTCAGCAGTTTGCAACATAGAAACACCATCATTAGCATTTCTGATTGCCACATTTAAACCACGAACCTGGGAATCCATTCTGGTACCTATTGCAAGACCTGCAGCATCGTCTTTGGCACTATTAATTCTGAAACCAGATGATAAACGAGCCATAGCTGTTTGGCTAGCACTCTGAGTTGATGAAAGGTGTCTTTGAGCATTCAAAGAACTTAAGTTTGTATTTAATACTAATGACATGTTATTCTCCTTTTAATTATATGTCAGACATTTTAGCGTCCTAAACTTGTTAACGAAGAATCTAAAATTCGATTAAGTTTTTTTAATAATTATTTTTTAGATTAGTGATTTTCTTAAAATAATCAATAGAATAACCACTCATTTTCAAATTTTATTTACCTTAGTTTTTTCAATCTCACCTTCATTTAAAGTCATAGAAAGACTAATCTTCATTGCTAAAGATGACCATTCTCTTTTTTGTTCTTTAAAAAATTCCAATAAATGTCTCATTTCTTCTTGTGCCATTTTGTTTTGCTTAAAACTTTTCAACTTCACAAGAGCAGTTAAATACTCATCATAATCATTTAAAAGATTACTTTCTTCAATAAAATTCTTTTGAGTTAACACATTAACAAACCCAATATTTTCCCTCAATGCTTTTTCATTATCTTCAAAAAAATCATCTAAATAAGGGATGACTAATGCCATATTTTTTATTTGTGAGAAATTATGAAACCTTTTTAAAAGTGTTTTTGCTAAAATAGCACGATGATCCATTAAGTGATCTTCAAAATCATCATCATTTGCAATTTCCCTCACTAAACGATGAGACCAATCTAACAAATCAAAAGCAGGCATTTTTTCTAAAGAATAACGATAGACATCTAAGAACTGACCAGAAGTAATTGTTTCGGGATATAAATCAAATACATTTACCCAGGATTCAATAATGGTGGCATCTCTTTCATCTACCGCAGTATTTGTTCTAAAGAATATTTTCATCAAATCCGGTTTCTCTTCACATAGCCTAACCAGATGACCACTAATAATTTCTTTTAAATTAGAAAAATCTTCCAAATCTTCTTTACGAGCAAGTTTCTTCTTAAATGAATTTCGATGCATTTTTGCTACCGTATCATTCATCCATCTAATAAAAGGAGCTTCTGAACGCTTAGCAGTTTCATTTACCTGTTCATGAATCCATTCATAAGCATACTCAGAATTTAATAGTAAGCTAAAAATCTTAATTTTATTCCTAGCAATATTATCCACGAATTGATTGGACTGCTGTAAAACAAAAGTCCTCGCACTTTCATCTTGGAGGACTTGATAGACCATATTGGCTATTAACGGATTAGACTTTTCACACTCTAATTTAATTAAAGAGATAAAATCTTTTTGTGATAAATTTACTTGATAATTTTGCATCAATTAAAATCCTTTTTAAATTTTTTTAGGTTTATATACACTTGCCTTTACACTTTGAGGAAACTCAAACAAATCGCCTTCAGCTAATTTACTTGTCGTTACATCTATAAATTTTTGGTTTCCTTCTGGTGTTAAATGTAAAGCTGTTAATTTATTCCCATAGACAGCCCCAGTATCTAACCATACCTTATTATTCACTTTTAAATTTTCAAACTGATGAGCAACATGACCAAAAACATGTAATGGATGAGAAGAATGACTTTCTTTTTCAACAAAAAGTAGTTCTTCTGCCATCGCAACAGCATCGTCTCTCACTTTAAAAAAGAAGTTACGTTGAGCTTTTTTAGCTGCATCAGTCAATTTACCAATAAAACGATTTTCACAAGGTGCATGAGTAGCATAAGCCCTAATATCTTTATTTTTATAATGTACAAAAGGTAAACTTTGGTCATAAATAGCTAAAAATCTTTTAGCTAACCCCTCATCTTCTTGTAAAACCTTAAGTGAACTAAAAAGCTTAGCCTCCAAATCTGTCTTTGTAATTTCACCTTTTAGTCTACGCCCAACATAAGACTCATGGTTAGCCATTACAATTTTTGCACCATCTCTAACCATTTCCTCAATAACTCCAATAATTTGTTCAGTTTGCTCTCCCTTATCCAGGTAATCCCCCAAAAGAACAACTTGAGTATTTTTAGGCAACACTTTTCTCATGTCTGCCAAGGCATCCACGTGTTCATGAATATCACCAATGAAGACCACCTCATTAGTCATACTTAATTGGCAATTCTTCCAAAGTTCATAATTTTTAAATTCTATTTGATTTAACAATAAAGAATCAAAACTTTTTGTTTGATAGAAAAAATCAAAGTTTTTTTTAGAAATGTTTTGCAGTACATTCTTGTTGAAAAAGTTGATATTTCTTGCCGCAATATTTCTCTCCTCATCAACTAATTTAGATAGGATTTCTTCTTTATTAATATCAAGCACAAAAGCACCCACTTGATAACAGTTATCTTTTGCAATCTTCATCAAATCTAAACGATCTTCTAAAGAAAGATTTTTTCCGTTAATGATGATAAACTCATTAGCATGCGGAAAATGTATTTTTTCATGAAAAGAAATAACTTCTTCTTTAGACAACAAAGAAGATACCCCCAAATTTTCATCTAAGTTTTTTATTTTATGTGTAAATTGATTCGCCCAAGAATGAACTTCTTCATCACTATGGCTGAACAACAATACAATGCTATGAATGGGTAAGCTAATTTTATTTTTCATATTAATACCAAATATTATTCATTGTAACATAATTTTTTAAGAAAATGAAAGTTAAATTTTTCAAACAACACTGCACTTATAGCACTTTTGAAAAATGTGCGTTACAATATATAACTTGATTTTTAATTGATAGCATATTAAGTTAAATAATCTTTTAAAAAAGAAAATATGGAATTAGACGAACAAAAAATAGATGAATTTACTTTAGGTTATATTTACTCAGCCCTTTGGGAACTTAATGAAACATTAGATTTAAATAGTGAAAAAAATTATGACATTAACAATGTTGCACAAGCATCATTAGATATGATTGCCAAAGAGTGCAAAATTTTTCAAGAGAACAACAAGGAACTCTTAGAAAAATTTTATTCTACCCAAAGAGAAAGTGGCACAGGAAACTTTTTACCAGAACATGCCGGATATGACTTTTGGATTACAAGAAACAAAAAACAACCCATTTTTTGGAATCAGCTAGAAATTCAACTCGCTAGAAGTCTTATTAAAGAAGCAAAGAAAAGTGGGAACCATTCAATTATTGAAAAAAATGGAGTGGTTCATTTCTCCACTCCATCGCAATCCAATTAATGGTTTTCAGGTTCTTTCTTTGGAACTGTAGGAATTAATTCTTTTTTAACAACACCATTCACTGCATCTTTTGCCGCTGCTTTTTGAGCAGCTTCTTTATCAGCAATAATTTCTTTTTTCTGTTGCTCAACAGCTTCAATCTTATTTACACTTAATTGCTTGCTAAACTCTAATTCTAACCTTTGATATTCTACTTTTGCATTTTCATTTTTTTGTTTTTCTTTATCAAGCTCAATATTCAGCTTTCTAATTTCATGTTGATTAAAAATAACCCCCATTGAAGTAACCATTAACAATAATAAAAGAATCGCAACCACTCGATTCATTGCAGCCCTAGTTGCCATAATACTCCCTTGATTTATAAATTAACTAATTCTTCATTTAATATAATCAAACATTAATTTTGTCAATCATTCAAAACAAAAAAAACGAGATCACAATTTGTGACCTCATTTACATGCCATTATTTTAAATTATTTGCTTGTTTTTTGAGCAGTTAACAAAACAAATCCATTAATTGCACGCTTGGTGATAGTCATCCCTTTTTCAGCATTCACGATTACCAGTTCCGTGCGTAAGGCACCGTCATTCATGGCGGTGATATAAGCACGCCAAACCGTAACCGTAGTGTAGGTTTGCTGTTGACATAAATTGATAATTTTTATATTATATTTTGATGAAAAACAATATTTCTAAACCTTCTGATTTATCTATACGAACACTGCGTATTCGTATTAAAGATAAACA